>Ga0326726_10000316_pt1 | contig 46117 bp, 76 predicted proteins | sample MHFenrmetagenome_2_FD_207603 | JGI IMG/M metagenome (GOLD analysis project Ga0326726, IMG submission 207603) | Lab enriched peat soil microbial communities from Michigan Hollow, Ithaca, NY, United States - MHF15MN | ecosystem: Environmental > Terrestrial > Soil > Wetlands > Peat | place: USA... | reverse complement strand
AGCCGGGAACAACTCTCCGCCCATGTCGGGCGCGTCGAGCGCCTGCCCGAGAACTTCATCGCTCCTCGGGCGTGTCGAAAGCATCGCCGTCGTCGCGCTTCCTTGCATCTGACCCCGCGGCGCTCGTAACGCCATCCCACACCCTTTTTCAGCAACCTGCTAGCCGGCCGGCGCCTGACACGCGAGTGCAGCGGACTCGCTCGTCGCCCTCGGCTCTTCGCTCGCCGCTGACGCGCAGCCCGTCAGGCTGCAGCAGGATGGTCTCGATTCGGTTCATGCCATTGCCCTTGGTCGCCGCCTACTGCCACGAGCCGCAGCCGCACTGTGCTACTCCGCCACCCGACGGATGACCGCCAACACGTTCCATGTCGATGGCGGCGAGAACGTCGTAGGATGAGCTCATGGCGGTAAACGGGCTGCCCTGCCTGGACCTGCTGGAGGCCACCCCTGGAATCCTCCGCGGCCTGATGACGGAGCTGACCGAAGAGGACGCGCGGTGGAAGCCGGCGCCGGGCCGCTTCTCCGTCGCCGAAGTGCTGGCCCACCTGTCGCACTCCGAAGGCCACTGCTACCGCATGCGCCTCGATCGTTTCATGGCGGAGACCCGTCCCGAGTTCGAGTCCGACGACGCGCAGATGTATCTCGACCTCTATCGCGATGCCGACCCCGAGGATGCCTTCGATCACTTCGAGGAGCAGCGCGAGAGCAACCTGGAGTTCCTCCGCAGCCTCCCTGCCGGCGCGGGCGATCGCCTCGCCCTGCACAAGGAGTACGGCGAGATCACCATGGCACAAATGCTGAATGAATGGGCGCTCCACGACCTCGGCCACATCCGCCAGATCGCCGAACTGGCCCGCGCCCGCAGGTACCAGGCCGGCGCCGGCCCGATGGCCGTCTCCTACGACCTGAAGCCCTGATTAGCCAATGGAATCGAGACACCGCACATCGGAGGTTCACATGAAGCGAGTCACGGGCATCGGCGGCATCTTTTTCAAGGCAAAGGATGCACCTGCGCTGCAGGCCTGGTACAAGCGTCATCTCGGCATCGATGTCCAGGCGTGGGGCGGTGCCGCATTCGACTGGACCGGCGCGGATGGAAAGCCCACGGGCGGAAAGACCGCGTGGTTGATTGCTTCGGAGAAAAGCGACCAGTTTGCTCCGAGCAAAGCCTCGTTCATGGTCAACTACCGCGTGGAAGACGTTCACGCTCTGGTCGCGGCGCTCAAAGCGGAAGGCTGCAACGTCCTCGACAAGATCGATGACTCCGAGTACGGCAAGTTTGCCTGGGTCCTCGATCCTGAGGGAAACAAGGTCGAGTTGTGGCAACCACCTGCCGGTCAATGAAACGCGCCTGGAGCCTTTGGTCTCCGCAGGCGGCTGAGCTCAAACGTTAGGCGGCACTCGAGAAATGCTGGCTCGAGGGCAAGACCTACAATGAAATCGCCCCTGCACATCGCCCCGTTCTCGATCCGGATCGAGGCAGAGATCCTGTCGGACCTGCGAGAGCGCATCCGAAACACGCGCTGGCCCGATCAGGCGCCAGGCATCGCCTGGGAGCAGGGGACTGACCTCGAGTACCTCAGACGATTGCTCGCGTACTGGGCCGACGGGTTCGATTGGCGCGCCCAGGAGCGCGAGCTGAACGCGGCCGATCAGTTCCGCGCCGAGCTCGATGGCGTCCAGATCCACTTCGTCCATGAGCGGGCCAGGCACGGGCACGGCATTCCGCTGATCCTGACCCATGGCTGGCCCAGCACCTTTGCCGAACTGCTTCCGCTCGTGCCATTCCTGACCGATCCAGCCGCCCACGGCATCGACGGTCCCGGCTTCGACGTGGTCATCCCTTCCCTGCCTGGCTACGGATTCTCCGAGCGGCCCGCTCAAATGGGCGTGAACTATCAGCACGTCGCCCGGCTGTGGCACCGCCTCATGCAGGGCCTGGGTTACCCGCGTTACGGGGCGCAGGGCGGAGATTTCGGGGCCGGGATCAGCACGTTCATGGCATTGAGCGACCCCGAGCCGATGATCGGCGTCCACTTGAGCAACCTGGAGATTGCTCCGTACACCGGCCCGGGTTCGCGGCCGCTGTCCGCAGCGGAGGAAAGCTATCGCGCGCGCAATGCGGAGTTCTGGCAGGCGGAATTCGGGTACAAGGCAATTCAATCCACGAAGCCGCAGACGCTCGGATACGGACTGAACGACTCGCCGGCCGGGCTCGCCGCCTGGATTCTGGAAAAGTGGCACGGGTGGGCCGATTCCCGCGGCAATCTCGATGAGCGCTTCTCGCGCGACTTCTTGTTGACCACGGTGACGCTCTATTGGGTCACCCAGACGATCACCTCCTCGATGCGGGACTACTTCGACAACGACAACAGGCGCTTCCGAGTCACGCTTGGACCACAGGAGTTTGTCAGCGTGCCGACTGGCATCGCTGTCTTCGCTCACACGTTTGTCGATGAGGGAACACCTCCCCGTGAGTGGGCCGAACGCCTGTACAACGTGCGCCGGTGGACTCCGATGCCGAGCGGCGGGCACTTCGCCCCGGCCGAGGAGCCCGAGTTGCTCGCCCGCGATATCGCGGCGTTTTTTGCCGGGTTATGAGCCAGCACGCACGATCGGAACAACCGCTGGCATCGCGTGCGACTGAACACAACCGTTAGACAGGCGGCTCTCGATTGGAGGGCATCATGAGTTCAGAAGTCTCGTTTTCGAACGGCCAATCTCGTTGGACAATGACCGGGATCGCGCTGCTCGGCTTTCTGGCCGTCACTCCCGCGCAGGCTCAGGTGGCGTGCAAGCTACTCCAACCGGCCGAGCTCGAGGCGGACCTGAAGGAGTGGGCCTCGGGCGGGAAGGCCACGAAGTTTTCCGGCGCTACGGACGACTCCGGCGGCATGTCCATGGACACGTGCAGCAGCGACATCGTGAGGCCGACCGGAAACCTGGTCGTGGCGGTCGTCGTCGTCAAGAATGCCCCCATGGATGGAGGCGAGGCCATACGCACGCGCAACGCAGCCCTGGCGCGCGAGGGCCAGTGGAAGGTGAAGGGCGCGCAATTCGAGCAGAAGACCGTGGGCAAAGCGATGTGCACGATGTACGGCAGGCCCTCGGTGCCCGCCCATTCGGTGTGCGCCATTCCTCGCGGCAACGGATACGTCGAGGTCGAGGTGAGAGCTCCGACTCAGAAGGAGATGGCATCGATGGATGCCGTAGCCGCGCTGGTGCAAAAGGCGAATGCCCGCTTGTGATGGGTGCCGTGCGGTTTGGACACAGGGCATTTCGCGCGACGATCAAGACGTCGGGTTACGAGCAATGGATTGGGGCTCGAGCTGCGGACTATTGCCAGGACTCGTCGATCGTCCGGGACGAGGTGGGCGACTTGTCGTCCTCGCTGCAAGGCCGACTCGAGTCTCTGCGGCAACCTACAGGAGGGCGCGATGCGCCACCGCCCGGTCGCTCTTGCAGCGTTCTGGTTGTTCGCCGGCTCCGTCATCGGCCAACCCGACCCCGTCAACGATCCCTTTCTCGACCGGCTTGCCGGCACCTGGATTCTCCGCGGAACGATCTCCGGCAAAGACACGACGCACGACGTCGTTGCGGAGTGGATCCTGGCCCATGAGTACCTCCGCATCCACGAACGGTCCCGCGAGAAGGACGGCAAGGGGCAGGCCAGGTACGAGGCCATCGTCCTCATCGGCTGGGACGCGACAACGGCGGAGTATCAATGCTTGTGGCTCGATTCCACTGGAGGGGGCGGTCTCTCCGCGCAGGCAATCGCTCGCGGGAAGCGCAGCGGCGACACGATCCCATTTCTGTTTAGAGAGCCGGACGGCAGCGTGTCCTTCAACAACACCTTCTCTTACGACAAGGGCAGCGATTCGTGGGCGTGGCACATGGACAACGTGCAGAACGACAAGCCCGTCCCCTTCGGTCGCGTTCGACTGACACGGCAGTAGAGGCCATTGACCGAGATAAGAGAGCCACCGTGTCCACGTATCCGTCAGGCACATCGTCGAGCCCGCGAACGAGCAGAACCTGAGCCGCTGGCAGGCCGAAGTCGCGACGGGCGGCGCAGGCTGCGGCGCAACCGTTCCATCGAGCTGACGTGCTCCGCACGCCGGGTCACGCAGGTCATGGCAAACTTCGGTCGACGCCGAGAGAGGTGTCCCATGGCTCCACGACCGTCCGCAGGCAGGGCGAAGCCGAAGGCGAAGGGCGCGTCGCGCGCAGGCACGCCACGCAAGTCGGCCAACAGGTCCAGGTCCCGGCCGAAGACAGGCGTCCTGGGCAAGCCGGATGCGAGTGAGGCCAGGCCGGTGAAACTCCTTTCGGGCGGCAATCCGCAAATCACGAAGGCCGACGGCGACGCGCCCGTGCAGGCGTACATCGCCGCGATGCCGGGCTGGAAGCGCGATGTCGGGCGCTGGCTCGACGCGCTCATCGCGCGGAGCGTGCCCGACGTGCGCAAGGCCGTGAAGTGGAACTCGCCGTTCTACGGCATCGAGAACCAGGGCTGGTTCCTGGCGATCCACACCTTCACGCACTACGTCAGGGTGGCCTTCTTCCGCGGCGCATCGCTGCGACCGGTCCCGCCCGGCCCCAGCAGGAGCAAGGACATGCGCTACGTCGACATCCGCGAAAGCGTCAGGACCGACGAGGCGCAGCTGATGGCCTGGGTGAAGCAGGCCGCCGCGTTGCCCGGGTGGGTCCCATGATCAGGAAGCTCAAGTCCGGCCAGTACCGGCTGTACTCGAGGAAGAAGAACCCGAAGACGGGCAAGCGGCGTAATCTCGGGACGTTCGAGTCGCGGGCTGCCGCAGAGAGGCACGAGAAGGCCGTGCAGTATTTCAAGCGGCAATGAACGGCGAGCCGCCTGGACGCCCCTGTCGCGCGACCCGCAGGCCTCGAACCGGGGGGATGAAGTGAAGACGAGAGGCCGGGGACGGGTCGCTGGCACTTTCCTCGGTCTCCTGGGAGCCGGGCTTTCCACGGCCGCGTGGCTCAACTATCGGCGCGATCTTCAGCGAGCGCGCGAGCGAGTCTCCGCCGGGAGCAGGATCGTCGATACGCCCTGCGGCCCGATCGAATACGGTTGCGCGGGCGACGGACCGCCCGTTCTGGTCGTGCATGGTGCCGGAGGCGGGTTTGACCAGGGCCTCGAGATTGCCAGCCCGCTCGTCCAAAGCGGCTTCCGCGCCATCGCGATGTCGCGGTTTGGCTACCTGCGGACACCCGTACCCGTCGACGCTTCTCCCGCCGCGCAGGCGGATGCGTACGCCTGTCTGCTCGATGCCCTGGACATCCGGCGTGTGGCGGTCGTCGGGGCCTCCGCCGGGGCGCCCTCCTCGATGCAGTTTGCGCTGAGGCATCCCGAGCGCGCGGCGGCTCTCGTTCTCCTGGTTCCGGCCGCCTACCCGTTTCAGGTCGCGCCGCGGCGGGGGGGAGCGATACCGGCGCGGGTCTCGGCCGCAACCCGGCTGGTGTTCGATGCGGCCCTCGAGTCCGATCTCCTCTTCTGGGTCGCGTCGAGGCTGGCCCGTAAGGCCATGGTCCGAGGAATGCTGGGCACGCCGCCCTCGGTGTTGAAGAACGCGAACGCCGAGGAGAGTGCGCGCGTTGCGCGAGTGCTGGGTCACATCCAGCCACTGAGCATGCGCAGGCTCGGGCTGCTCAACGACCTCTCGACTCTCCGGTCGCTGCCGCGATACGAGCTCGAGCGAATTGCGGCGCCTTCGCTTCTTCTGGGCGTGGCCGACTGCCTGTATGGAACCTATGCCGGCGCCCGCTACAGCGCGGAGCGCATTCCTCGCGCCCGCTTCGTCGGCTACCAGAATGGCGGGCATCTGTGGGTCGGGCACCAGCGGGAAGTCATGGCCGAGATTGCGGACTTCATCCGGGCTGCGGCCTGACACGCGCGTGCAGCGGGCTCGGTCGGCGGCTTCGCCCCTCGCCTGGCCGCAGACGCGCCGCCCGTCAGGCCGCGGGAGGAATATGCTGCAAGGGGTCAGGGCGATGAGCAGCAGGGAGCACTGGGAGAAGGTCTACACGGGCAAGGGCCCGAACCAGGTCAGCTGGTTCCGGCCGCACCTCGAGCGATCGATCGCATTCCTGGAAGCCGCCAATGTCGGGCGCAGCGCGGCAGTGATCGACGTTGGCGGGGGCGCCTCCACTTTCGTGGACGATCTCCTGGACCGTGAGTACGAGAACGTAACCGTGCTGGACCTGTCGCAGACGGCCCTGGACGCGGCTCGCGCTCGCCTCGGCGAACGGGCTTGCCGGGTTCGGTGGATCTGCGCGGACGTCACGGATGCTCGGTTGGAAGCCGCGGCCTACGACTTCTGGCACGACCGCGCGGTGTTCCACTTTCTCCGCGATCCCCTGGCCCGCGAGGGGTACGTCGCGACCGTTCGGAGATCGCTCAAGCCAGGCGGTCATGTGGTCGTCGCGACGTTCGGGCCGCACGGTCCCGAGACGTGCAGCGGTCTGGAGGTCATGCGCTATTCGCCCGAGGAGCTCCATGCCGAGTTCGGCTCCGAGTTTGCACGGCTGGCGAGCGCTACGGAAAATCACGTGACCCCCTGGGGCACGGAGCAGGAGTTCGTCTATTGTTACTGTCGAATGCCCGCTTGAAAGCGGCGCCGCCTGACACGCGAGTGCGGCGGACCGCATGACCAGGAGGACTCATGCCGCGAATTTTGCTGGTTGGCTACGATCCGGAAACGGTGGATTTTACCGATCCCGCTTTGCCTCCCGGTATGACCGCCGACAAGGTCCGCGCAGGACTCGAGGTCGCGCTCAAGCAGTTCGCCGCGCGTGGTTGGGAGGTCGACCTCGCCTTCATCCGGCCCGATGACACCGCAGGGCCGGCGGTGGAGCGTCAGCTGGCATCGGCGCACTACGACTGTGTGGTCATCGGCGCCGGGGTGCGCCTGCCACCGAAGCGCCTCGCATTTTTCGAAGCCGTCGTCAACGCCGTTCACAGGGCGGCTCCACACGCGGCGATTGCCTTCAATACACGGCCCGACGACAGCGCCGATGCCGCGGCTCGGTGGCTGCCGACGGGAAGCAAGGGAAATACCGCTGGCACGCCGGGCCGGTAGCTGGCAGCGAGGGATCGGACCATGCGCACTCCTGAGCTCGTCACCAGCTCCGAGCCTGCACCGGGGGACGTTCAGTACCTGGAGGATCGAATCTACGAGTTCAACTCCGCCGCGACGGGTCTCACGGACGGCGAGTGGCTGGCGATCCTCGTGAGGGACGACGACGATCGAATCGTCGCCGGGATCTGTGGCAATACGTGGGGCGGTTGCGCGGAGATCCGCCAGTTCTGGGTGGAAGAGTCGCGGCGCAAGCAGGGGTTGGGGACGAAGCTGCTCGGGGCGGCGGAGCAGGAGGCGCGCCGGCGGGGCTGCCGGCAAATGTTTCTCATGACGTTCAGCTTCCAGGCTCCAGCCTTCTATGCCAAACACGGATTCGAGGTCGTCGCGGTGGTGGACGACCACCCGCACGGTCACCAGAACCTGCTCCTGCGCAAGCGTCTCGAATCGCAACACCAGGGAGGATTGGAACCAGCATGAACCGACCATCGATTCGCCTTTTCGCTGCCCTCGTGGCGGCATGTGGTTTTCGCTCGATCGTCGACGCGCAGCAAATGGACATGGACGCCATGCAACGATGGGGCAGCGCAAGGGTGATCTACTACACGGTCGAGGGCGTCCATTCCGGCGCCGCCCCGGTCACCGCTCGAATGGGCGGCGTCGCGGACGTCGTCGACAGAGTCAGCATGGCCTTCGAATGGAGCCTCTCTGAAAGCAAGCTGCTGAAGATCACGACCCTCAAGAACTACCCATCCGAAGTGAAGAATCTGCGCGACAGGGAACCGAAGTGCAACCCGCCGGTGCTCAAGGGGTCTTTCGAGCTCGCGACCTTCCTCGAAGTGGCAAACGGCCCGGGAGGCGCGCTCGACGTGAAGGTCGAGCGCAGCTACCCTGTCGTCGAAGTGGCGCAATTCTGCACCGCCAGCCGCAAGTCGGTTCCGGCGGAGAAGACGGTGAGCGTCCAATCCATGGCCGTTCCGTCGCCGGTCTTGATGGCCATGGGCGCTCCGCCAACCGACAAACTCTCTTACTCGGCGGACAAGAAATCCATGATCGTCAAGGATGGCAACTGGACGTGGACCTTCACGCCCAGCGTGACGCCGCCGGCGAAATAGAGGGAACAGGGATGACCGGCCGTCTCGTCGGGCTGTTCCTGCTCGTCGCCACCGCAGGCGCGGCGCAAGACGCGGCCGTCCCCGTCGAGGAAGAGCCGCATCACAAGACCGTCTTCAAGAACGCTTACATGCAGGCCTTTCGCGTAACCCTCGAGCCTGGCACGACCACCCTCATGCACACCCACGCGCACGACGACGCCGCGGTGCGGTTGAGCAACGCCACGGTAGCGGCGGACAGCCCTGGCCAAGCCCTCGGTCCACCCGAGGTGGTCTCTCCTGGCCTGGTCTCGGCGCGGGATAACGAAGTCAAGCCACACACCCATCGCGTGCACAACATCGGGACCACACTCTTCGACGTGGTCGACGTCCAGGTGCTTGGCAGGCCGCCCGGGCCAGCGACACCGCCGATCTCGGCGCCCGCTGCGGAAAACCCGAAGATGCGCGTGTATCGATACGACATCGCGCCGGGCGAAAGCACGCCGCAGCATGCGCACACGCGCCCGTATCTCCTGGTCGCGGCGACAGACGTGAATCTGCGCATGGCATCGCCCGACGGCCAGTCGATGGAGCATCCGGTCAAGGCGGGCGACATGCACTGGGTCGAGGTAGCGGTCACTCATTCACTCAGGAACCTGGGTTCCGACAAGGCAATCCTCGTGGAGTTCGAGCTCAAGTAGCATCGAGGCGCGCGCAAGCCCCGAGGGGGGCACGCCTGACCGTCGTTGGAGCGGATGATGATGAGAGCCCTCGTCAGGGTGACGTTCTCGGTCGCGGCGCTATGGGCCCTGGCGGCGGGCGCATCGGGACAATCGGCGCCGAAGCCGGAGCACCGGATCATCCCGATCCATCCGATGTCGGAGGACGTCGAGATTCTCTACGGGGACCCCGAGAAGCCGGGGGAGCCATTCGTCATCAGAATCCGCGAACTGGCCGGGGGCATCATTCCCCCTCACAGGCACCCCGTGGACGAGAACATCACGGTTCTCCAGGGAACGCTGTACTTCGCGGTTGGGGACAAGTTCGACCGCAGCGCGATGACGGAACTGAAGGCCGGGGGCTACGCCTTCATCCCGAAAGGGAGCACGATGTTCGGATTCACGCCGGAGGCCGCGATCGTTCAGGTCCACGGCATCGGCCCCTTCCACATTCACTGGCGCGCCGGGGCGACCTGGCGTGACACGCTGAAGACGCTGGACGACCCGGACGCCGCGTCCGTTTTCAAGTTCAAGAAAGGCCAGGCGGTGGTGGCCGGGAGGGGCAAGGGGCGGATTCGTCAGGGCTACGATTCCGGGGAAATGATCGGCTACGAGATAGACGGCGACGACGGCACTCTCTTTGCGGCCGAGGAGCACGAGCTGAGTCCTGGCGGAGAGAAGTGAACCGCCTGCGGCCTGGCCCGCGGATGCACGTTCCCGGCTCGGGTTGCAAGGCGCGGAGACTCCCCGGTTCCGGCTGGCATGGCAACCGGACGTCGCCGAGGCGGGCGCCCTTTGATCTGGAGGTGAGTCATGGCGGAAACGACGACTGAACTTGCGCGGCGATGGTTCGAGGACGTCTGGAATCGGCGCAGCGACGAGACGGTTCGCGAACTCCTTCATCAGGAGGGTGTCGGCCATCTCGAGGGTGCGGATGTCGTGGGGCCAGACCAATTCCTGCGCGGCCGAGCCGCCCTTCTCGACGCCTTTCCCGATCTGCGCGTGAGTATCGACGGGTCGGTGTCGGAAGGTTCGGATGTCGTCGTGAGATGGTCGGCCACCGGAACGCACCGCGGAGACGGACTGGGGCTTCCGGCGAGCATGCGTCGGACGTCGTTCCGAGGCATGACGTGGATGCATTTCGAGAATGGTCGTATCGTCGAAGGGTGGGACAGCTGGAATCTGGGCAAGCTGTTGCAGGAGTTGGGAGCTCCGGCGGGTCAGGCCGGCGCTGTCTGACACGCGCGTGCAGCGAATCGTTCGTGGGCGTCGCCTCCTCGCCCGCCGCCGAGGCGCCGCCCGTCGGGCGGCTGAAGCAGGAGAGGGAGAGCACCATGAAGAAACTCGCGAGGGCTGCATTCGAGATCGGACAATGGGAAGAGAAACCGTACGACGAAATGGCGGGAGCACCGAAGCTCACCCGCGCCACCGTGACGAAGATCTACAGGGGAGATCTCGAAGGCGAGGGGAAGTTGGAATACCTGATGGCCTACGGCCGCGATGGCTCCGCCGGTGTCGTCGGCATCGAACGTTTCGTCGGTCGTGTCGGGGACCGGGACGGCACGTTCGTCTTCCAGCACGTCGGGATGTTCAAGGACGGCGTCGCCACCTCGACCTGGTCCGTGGTTGACGGCTCCGGGTCCGGAAACCTGCAGGGCCTGCGCGGTGAAGTCCACTCCGCTTTAGGACATGCAAAGAGTTATCCCGTGGAGTTCAACTACGAATTCGCATGACCCGCTCGACCCGGGCCTGCAGCGGACCCGCCTGCGCTCGCCCCTGACATGCCACCCGTCGGGCGGCCTCGGGGCTTGCCGATGAGACCGTTCTGGCGCTCCCGGTACTTCGTGGTTGGCGGGCTCCTGCTCGTATTCGGAACGGGGCCGCTCCTCGGCGTCATCGCCCTTGCGAGCCTCGGACTCACGAAGGATCCGAACCCCAACCCGGTCGGGTTCGGCATTCTGGCGTTTTTGACCTTTTGGCCAGGCGTCATCCTGATGGTCCTGGGGTTCCTCACCGGGAGGCGGCCTCGGGCCTGAACGACCCCATCATCGCGACAAGGAGGAGGTGCGCCATGAGGTTGCGCTTCGGCACTCGATCCTGGCTCGTCGTCGCCTGGATCCTGGGCGCCCTGTTCTCCGGCCCGATCGCGGTGGCATCCGTCTGGCTTCTGGGCACTGCCGCCGCGGGAGCGGGATTCGTCGTTCTGCCGGGCGGCGCCCCTCGTTTCTCCGGGCCCCAGGGCCGAGAGGCGGACATCACCGAACTGGTGGCAACGCGAGACCAGACCGGAGGAGCGCTCGGCTTGTTTCGCCAGACCATCGCGCCCCGGAGCGGACCGCCCACCCACATCCACCGGACGGAGGACGAGTTTTTCTACGTCGTGAGCGGGGAATTCAAGGTCAAACTCGGCGACCGCGTCATGAGCGTGCCCGCGCGGTCCGTGATTTTCGTCCCCCGGGGGACGGCGCACGCCTTCGAGAACGTCGGAGCGGAGCCCGGCGTGGTGCTGGTCGGCGTGACGCCGGGGGGTTTTGAGAAGATGTTCGAGGAGCGGCAGGGTGTGGACGCGGAGAAAAACCGGGCGCTCATGAAAGAGCACAACATGGAAGTGGTGGGACCGCCACTCCGGTGACAAGGGCCTGGACCGATGACCATTCTCGGATTCGAACACGTGCAGTTGGCGATGCCTGCGGGCAGAGAGGCGCAGGCGCGAGAGTTCTATTCTCGTTTGTTGGGGATCCCCGAAACCCCGAAGCCGCCGGAGCTCGCGGAACGGGGCGGCGCCTGGTTCGAGAGCGGCTCGCTGAAGATTCACCTGGGGGTCGACGCGGACTTTCGTCCGGCCCGAAAGGCCCATCCCGCGCTGCTCGTGAGCGACCTCCGTTCCCTCGTGGAGCGGCTTCGCGAGGCCGGCGTCGACGTCGTAGAAGATCCCTTGGAAGGCTATTTTCGTGTCTACGTCGCCGATCCCTTCGGGAATCGCCTCGAGCTGATGGAGCCGGCCCGGTGATCTCTCATGTCGAAGCCGGCGGCGCCCCGCGCCTGTTCGCGCATGGAGCCGCCCGGCGCGCCACCCGTCGGGCGGCCGATGCCGCCGCTCAGCGCCCGGGGGTCGGATCGGGCGGCGGAGGCTGAACCTCAGCGAGGATCCAGCCGCTCCAGTTGTTCGGATCGCAGTGCTGGGTGAACCCCTCGCACGGACTTCCGTTCAGGCAAGCCAGCACGGCCTCGCAGGCCTGCCGGGCAGTCAATCCCTTCGGGACGGGGACCGTCCGTCTGCACCACCCCGAGTAGCTCGGGTTGCTGTAAGCGCAGCTTGCCCGCGGTCGTGAAGCGCCGGCCTCCTCCAGCTTCCACACCCTCGCGACCCCCGGGTTGAAGCAGTATTTCTGGCTTTCCCGGCACGTGCTGCTGTTTATGCAACGCAGCACTCCCTCGCAGGCTTGTTGCGGTGTCGAGTCTCGCGGCACCGGGATCGTGACGTTGCAAAACCCCGGCAGGTTCGCGTTGCTGAACGAACAATCGGCTTTCGGGGCTTCGTCGATTGGGGATGGAGACCCGAAGGCGTGGCTTGCGGCGAAGGGCACGATCGCAAGAAGCGCAACCCGGAGTCTGGCCTTCATATGTCACTCCGTCGACCTCAGCCCCGCCCGTTCGTGACGATAATATTCCTGGATGGCTCAGCTGGCGGTCTTCCTGCCGCTTCCTGCCCCTCACTCGCCGCCGACGCCCTACCTGTCAGGCCTCGAAACCCGCACTCTTTCGTAACGCGCCGGTGTTGCCGGCAAAGGAGACGACATGCCACGCGAGATCGTGTTCACCGCCAGAGCCGCCAGGCCGCCGGCGACTTACAGCCAGGCCGTGAAGGCCGCAGGGCTCATTTTCGTTTCCGGCACGGCTCCCCATGATCCGGCGACGGGGGCCATCAAAGGCACGACCATCCAGGAGCAGACCCGGCAATGCCTCACCAACATCTCGGCAATCCTGGAGGACGCCGGGAGCTCGATGGACAAGGTCGTGAGCGCCACGATCGTGCTGGCCGACGAGGACGACTTTCCAGGAATGAACGAGGAATGGCTGAAGTGGTTCCCGTCGAACCCGCCCGCGCGCCAGGGCGCCAAGCTTCCCGCGCGCATTCCCGGGCTCAAGGTGTCCATCGCGGCAATTGCCGAGGCCTAGGGAAAAAGAGGAGCGAGGGATGAACAGGAGATCCGTGTGGGCGATCGTCGCGGGCGTGCTCTTCATCGTCGGCGTGACGACCGCCGTCGACATCGTGCTGCACCTGGCCGGCGTCTTCCCGCCCATGAGCCAGCCGATCAACGATCCGCTCGCGCTGTTGGCGACCTCCTACCGGATCGTCATCAGCGTCGCCGGGGCATGGCTCACCGCCCGGCTTGCGCCGGAGAAGCCCATGAAGCACGCATTGATCCTCGGGCTGGTGGGCGTCGTCCTCGGTTTCGTCGGCCTCGCGGCCACCTGGAACCTCGGGCTCGGGCCCCGGTGGTACCCGATCGCGCTCGTCGTGCTGGCGTTGCCGCAATGCTGGGCCGGCGGCCGGATCTACGAGATGCAGTCAGGAAAGCAATAAGTGTCGAGGAGAGGTCCGTTGGATCGGGCGCAGGCCGCAAAGTGCGGGCCGCGACGCCCGCATCCATTTCTCGGCAGCCTGCTACACTCGCCGTTGACGCTCAGCCGGTCAGGCAGCCAGAGGCGAAGAAAGTGACGACGTCAGCGCGCAGCGGCGTGATCCATGTTACCGATGCTCAAGGGGACGTCCCGGGCCTCGCGGGCGAGCACGCCGTCCGGGTCCTGCAGCGGGGCACCCTCGACGCCCAGCTCTCTCTCGGGCGATTCGTGCCGCGCCAGGGCCAGCCGACGACGCACGAGAAGGACGAGGTCTACGTCATCATCCATGGGCGCGGCGTCTTCCTTCACGACGGCCGGCGGGACCCGTTCGGGCCAGGCGATCTCCTCTTCGTGGCCGCGGGAGTCGAGCATCGATTCGAGGACTTCACGGAGGACCTGACGGTATGGGTCTTCTTCTATGGCGCCCGGGGTGGCGAGGTTCCGGTCGGTGGTGACGGAACCGCCTGACGCGAGCGCGCAGGTCTCGGGCTCTTCATGAGCGGAGGGCCATGACTCCATGAAGTTGCTGGATGCGGTCTTTGCGGTATCGCCGGCCGTTCGCTACGTGGCGCTGTACCAGGAGGGCCGGCTGACCTCGCGCCAGCGCTCCGATCTCGTGGCGGCCAGCGCGAGCGAGTCCGACAAGTACGAGGAGCTGATCGTCAACCCGACCCTGATCACTCTCGTCCGCCAGCGGGGAGAGATCGATTGCGGCGGTCTTCAATATGCTCTCATCCGCTACGGCAGCTTCTTCGAGTTCGTCCAGCCTCTCGAAGACGGCCACCTGTCAGTCGGCATCGAGCCGACGGCGGACGTGACGGCCCTGGCAGCCGGCATTCGGGCGCTCGAGCCGGTCGCGCGCGTCCTCGGCACGGCGCGTTAGGCCGGCCCGGCGGGATCTGCCGTGCCTTTCGTGTCGGGCGCCGGACCTTCGTGAACCGGAGAAACAGATCGGAGGCGACGTGAAACGACGAAGGCTCATCGTGCTGACCGGAGTGCTGGTTGTTGCCGGCTGCACGAGGGGGCCTTCGTGAGCCCCCCGGCGTCCGCGCGAAGGGACGTCATACAAAGGAGGAGGGAATCGAATGACGACGCAACGTGGACTCGGCGGGACCCATCTCTTTCCGGGCCCGTTCACCCGCTTCCTGGCGCTCTCGGTCATCGTGGCGGCCCTCACGGCGCAGTCCCCGAGGCCGGCCGTCGAAACGCAACGAATTCCGCAGTTCGAGAATGCTCACGTGAAGGTCTGGAAGTCGGTCATTTCTCCCAATGCGCCCCTTGCGCCTCATCGGCACGAGCACGGCCGCGTGATCATTGCTCTTCAGGGCGGCACGCTGAAGGTCGTCGAGCAATCCGGCGCATCCGACACGCAGGTCTGGGAGACCGGGAAAGCTTACTGGCTCCCCGCCAACGCCCCGAACACCATGCACAGCGACGTGAACACCGGCGATCGACCCATCGAGGTCATGGTTGTCGAGGTCAAGGACGACAAATAGCCGCGGCGGACCGGCCGCCGGTCGCCGCGGTCCTTCCTCCTCGCCCGCCTGGCTTGATACCGTTAGGCGGTCACCAGGGGAGGACGCCGAGATGGTGGGTGAGGGGTCGCCACGATGACGTCGGCCGATCGGCCCGCGGCTCGCCGCTGATGCGCAGACCGCCGCCCGCCGGCGAACATCTCGAGGCCGGACGGTCGCTGGCAGCCGTGTGGCGAACGAACAACCGGGTGACGATGTACCTCGTCGAAAACCTGCCGCCGGACCTGTGGTCGAAAGGCGTTCCGGGCGTTCCGCGGCGGACTGTTCGGACGATCGCGGCGCACATTCACAATTCCCGGTGCATGTGGATCAGGATGCTGGGCGCGAGGCACGGCGTCGCGGTTGCTCGCACGGTCGACGTCCGCCGCGTCCGGCCGGCGGAGTTGCTGCGCGCGCTCGCACGCAGCAGCGAAGGCATCCTCGGGCTGCTGAAGCTGGGCGTCGCGCGGGGCGGGGAGGTGCCCCGGGCCACATGGCAGAACTTCCCGACCGATCTCGCGCACTTCGTGAGCTACTTCGTGGCGCACGAGGCTCACCATCGCGGGCAGCTCTGCATGCTGGCCCGCCAGCTCGGGTCCCGGCTGCCGGCGGAGGTGACCGCCGGTCTCTGGCAGTGGAAGAAGCGCGCCCGCGAGTGACGCTGACCGGGTATTGCCGACGGGGGAGGCGGGCAGGCAAGAGTGAGGCCGTCTTCCGCGTCGCTGGCTCTGCAGGAAGGCAGGTAGTGGATCCGTGGCGGACAGGCGCCGGGGAGTCGATGGATGACGGAGTCGGCTGAACCTCCGATCGAGTACGGCGGCTACGCCCCGTCCGACGCGGAGCCGATGGCGAGACTGCTCGGCGACGTGTTCAGCCGCCGCGATCCTCCCGCCGTCGCAGTCGGGCTGACCGCTTCCGAGTTCGAGGAGCTCGTCCGACTGTTCTGCGCGAAGGCGGCGGTCGAACGTCTGACGATCGTGGCCCGGCTCGCCGGCACGGGAGAGATGGTCGGGGCGCTGCTGACGGAGGACTCCGCGTCGGCGCCGCCCGACGGAATCGACCGGCTGAGCCCTAAGTTCGACCCGATCTTCGACATCCTGGGGCAGCTCGATTCGGCGTACCGGGGCGACCGGGCGGCGCGTCCGGGCGAGTCGCTCCACCTCTTCCTCCTCGGGGTCGCCGACGAGGTCTCCGGCAGGGGCGTTGCCCGGCGGCTCGTCGCGGAATGCCTCCGGCACGGGGGAGCAAGGGGCTATCGGAGGGCCGTCACGGAGGCGACGAACAAGGTGTCGCAGCACGTTTTCGGCAAATTGGGGTTCGTCGAGCGGGCGCGGCGGTCCTACGCGGAGCATCGGTTCGGCGGCCAAGCCGTGTTTGCCTCCATTGCCGAGCACGGCGGCCCCATGCTCATGGACCGTTCGACGGGTTCGTGACGTCACTGTGGAGGCAGACATGGCGAAACAGGGCGATGGACGGGAGATTCGGCAACTCGCGCGGTACCAGGTGCGGCCCGAGGCGCTCGAGCGATGCCTCGCTGCCATCCACGAGTTCGTGGCGTACGTGCGCGCGAAGGAACCCGGAACGCTGCGGTACGAAGTCTGGCAGGAGCAAGAGGACCCGACCCGGTTCGTGCACATCTTCGTCTTCCGCGACGCGGAGGCCGATCGGAAGCATTCCGAGTCCGCGGAGGTCAAGAAGTTTGCTGCCGTGCTCTATCCGGAGTGCCTTGCCCCCGTGGAGTTCGTCGACTACGAGCAGGTGGCGTCCAATCACTGACAGGGGCAGGAGACGCAGGGAGGTCCCATGAACGGGTCAATGACACGGCGCAGGTTTGCAGAGCTTTCGTCGGCGGCCGCCGGGTTCGCGGTTGCGTCGATTCAGTCGCCCGCGCCCGCGCCGCAGGACGACCAGCTCAAATCGGAGTTCCTGCTCCACCTCGTGATCGAGACGGGACCGGCGCACGCGATCGGATCGGCCGGCCTGACGCGCGTCGTCGTCCCCGTCGCGGGCGGGACATTCGAGGGCCCGAAGCTGAAGGGCACGATCGTCGGCCCGAGCGGCGACTGGATCGTGGGCCGCCCGGACGGCTCGAGCCTTCTCGACGTGCGCCTGTTGCTGCTGACCGACGACGGAGAGAACGTCTATATGTCGTGGCGCGGGATCAACTCCACGCCGGCCGGCGGAGCGCAGTACGCGCGGATCGTGCCGTTCTTCGAGACCGGCGCGCCAAAATACCTGTGGTTGAACGACATCGTGTCGGTCGGCGTGTATCGTCCGACGCCGGGCAAGGTCGCGTACCGGGTCTACCAGATTCTGTAGCGGAGCCGCGGTCCGGGCGAACGAGAGCCAATTGAAGGAGGAACGAGAAATGCCGCTGGTTCGAATCGATACGCTCGATGGATACTCCGAGGAGGAACGGGTTGCCCTTGGCGACGGCGTGCATCAGGCGTTGATCGAAGCCATCGGGGTTCCGGAGCGCGACCGGTTTCAGGTCATCACGGATCACGGATCCGGGGGCCTCATCTTCGACCATGAATACCTCGGGATCCACCGCACTCCCGGCGTCGTGTTCGTTCAGATCACGATGAGCGTGGGCCGCACGCTGGAGCAGAAACGGGCGTTGTTCAGCGCGATCGCGCGAAATCTCGCAGCCCGCCCCGGCGTTCGGCAGGAGGACGTGTTCGTCGTTCTCGTCGAAACGACGCGGGAGAACTGGTCGTTTGGCAACGGCATCGCCCAGTATGCCCAATAGCAGGCGCCGTTTTCTCCGGGCGCGCCCGTGAAGGGATCGCCCCTGTCCGTGAGCTTCACCCTGCTTCGGGGCGTCGTCTACGCCTTCTTCTTCGTGTGGCTCTGGGCCTGGCTCGCCAGCTCGGTCCGGTCCTTCGACCCGAGGATCCCGGTGGTGTTGCCGCACTGGCTTCGGCCGGTCGGGGTCGCCCTGGCGTCCGCGGGCGGGCTCCTCGTCGGCGCCTGCATCGGCGTGTTCGTAACGCGGGGCCGCGGCACGCCGGCTCCCTTCGATCCGCCGCGCGAGTTCGTGGCCTCCGGGCCTTACCGTTACGTGCGCAATCCCATGTATCTCGGCGCGGCCGCCGTGATCCTCGGCGCCGGCCTCGTCGTCTCATCGCCGTCGGTTGCGCTGCTCGCCGTCGCGTTCCTCCTCGTCGTGCATCTCTTCGTCGTCGTGTACGAAGAGCCGGCCCTGGCCGGCAAGTTCGGCGCCGCTTACGACCAATACAGGTCGTCGGTCCACCGGTGGATGATCCGCAGGCCGCGGTCCCGCGTCCCGTTCGATGCCGCTCCAGAATCGCGTTGATCCGTACGGCCGGCTCCGGGCGGTCGAGGCGCGCGGGGCGTGGATGGGCAATCGGGGCATCCTGCACGACGCGGCGCGACGGGTCGTCGCGGCCTGGCGACTGCGGCGGTGGATCACCTGCACGCTCGCCTTCAAGAACAGGCGGCGCGAGGTGTTCGCGCCCCATCGCTACAGCGAGCTGTTCTTTCTCGACGAGGCCACGTCGCTCGCGGCGGGGCACCGGCCCTGCGCGGAGTGCCGGCGGAGCCGATACAGGCAGTTCTGCGCGGCGTGGGCCGCGGGCAACGCCGAGCCTTCGATGGAGCAGCCCCTGAGAGCCGACGAGATCGATCGCATCCTGCACTCGGAGCGGGTGGAGCCGGGCGGGGGCAAGAAGACCTACGAGGCGGTCCTGTCGTCTCTGCCTGCCGGTGTGATCGTCGAGCACGAGGGCCGCGCGTACCTGCTCCGGGCCGGCAACCTGCGCCCGTGGAGTTTTTCCGGGTACGGGCCGGCCGCCGTCGTATCCCCGGCGGTGAAGGTCCGCGTGCTGACGCCGCAATCGATCGTGGAAACTGTCCGGGCCGGGTTCGAGCCCCAGGTCCATGAGAGCGCGGGCGCCTGACGCGCGAGGAGGCCGGATGTCGAAGGCACCGATCGTCTTCAAGAGCACGCACCGGATCCGGTTCTCCGATCTCGATCCCTACGATCACGTGGGCACGGGGAAGTACGCGACCTATTACGTCGATCATCGGATGCAGGGCCTGCGGGACTACGTGGGTTGGGACCTGAAGAGCCTCGAAGCGGCGCCGTACATGGTCTGGGTCCGGAGAATGGAGATCGACTTCATCCGGCCTGCCCGGGGCGACCAGGAGATCACCATCACGTCGTTCGTGCGCGAGTTCCGCGGACCCGATGCGCTCATCGAGTGCGCCATGACAGACGCCGCCGGGAAGAGCGTGTCGCGCTGCCTCATGACGGTCGCCCACGTCGACAAGGCAACCAATCGCGCGACGGACTGGCCGCCCGACCTCATGGCGCGGTTCTACGAGAAAGAGACGACCTGAGCCGTCGCGCTGGCTGGCCGGATTGATATCGTTGGGCGGCTTCCCGGAGGCCGCGATGCCCGATCGGCCGGAAACATTTTCCGAGGCCATCATGGACTTTGCCGTTGCGCTGTACCGGCAACTGCGGCAACGGCGCGGGAACCTGGCCTTCTCTCCGTTCAGCATTCGCGCCGCCCTCGGGATGGCCTACGCCGGCGCGAGAGGCGAGACGGCCGCGCAGATGAGAGAGGCGTTGCGGGCCCCGTCCCTCGAGGAGAGGATGCACGCGACCTCCTCCGAAATCATCCGCCGGCTGGGTGCCGCGGGCGGCGGCGAACACGAGATGACCGTGGCGAACTCGCTCTGGGGCCAGAGTGGCTCCCCCCTTCGACCCGAGTTCCTCGACCTCATCGCCCGGCACTATGGCGGCGGCGTGAACGTCGTCGATTTCCGTCACCGGGCCGAGGAAGCGCGCGCGGCGATGAATCGGTGGGTCGAAGACAGGACGAGGCAGAGGATTCGAGAGCTCATCTCGCCCGGCGCGTTGAACGACCTGACGCGCCTCGTCATCTTGAACGCCGTGTACTTCAAGGGGGCCTGGACGCTGCCCTTCGAGGAAGCGGACACGCGCGATGAACCGTTCCACCTGGAAGGCGGCGAAACCGTGCAGGCGCCGCTCATGAGACAGCTCGAGCGGGTCGGGTACATGGAGGCCCCTGGCTACCAGGCGGTAGACCTGCTCTACCGGGGCGGTGGCCTTCTCATGCTCGTTCTCCTTCCGGATCGGAAGGACGGGCTTCGGGATCTCGAAGAGGCTCTCACCGCTCGGATGCTCGACGACTGCCTGACGCGGTCGAGTCACCGCGTGGTCGACCTCTTCCTCCCGCGGTTCAGGATCACCTGGGGAGCCGAAGACCTATGCGGACCGCTCACCGCGCTCGGCATGCCGCTCGCGTTCGTACCCTTCGAGGCCGATTTCTCGGGGATCAACGGCGTGGAGCCGCCGGCCGAGGATTCCCTCTTCATCGCCGCCGTGTTCCACAAGGCCTTCGTGGAGACCAACGAGAAAGGGACCGAGGCGGCGGCGGCCACGGCGATTTTCGGAGAGCTGGGGGCCTCCCTGCAGGCCCCTTCCAGGCCGCCGCCAATTCCCGTCTTCCGGGCAGACCACCCCTTCCTGTTCGCGATCGTCGAACGCAAGAGCGGCGCGATCCTGTTTCTCGGGCGCGTCGCCGATCCGACGAAGGAGAGTTGACGTCGATGTCGAAATTGCGCGTCCTGTGCTTCTCAGTCTCGATCGATGGCTACGGCGCCGGGCCGGGCCAGGATCTCCAGAACCCACTCGGGATCGGCGGCCCGGAAATGTTCGACTGGTTCTTCCACACGCGCACCTGGCAGCGCATGCACGGGAAGGACGACGGAGAAGCGGGCATCGACGACGACATGGCGGCGCAGGCGTTTTCCGGAATCGGCGCGTGGATTCTCGGGCGCAACATGTTTGGTCCCATCCGGGGCCCGTGGCCGGACGACAACTGGAAAGGCTGGTGGGGCGACGAGCCGCCGTACCACGTGCCGGTCTTCGTCCTGACGCACCACCCACGGGCGCCGCTCAGGATGAAAGGCGGCACGGAGTTCCGCTTCGTGACCGGCGGCATTCATGCCGCGCTCGAGCAGGCGAAGGAGGCGGCGGCCGGCGCCGACGTCCGCCTCGGCGGCGGCGTCGCGACGATCCGACAGTACCTGTCGGCGGGTCTCGTCGACGAGCTGCACCTGGTCATTGCGCCCGTCCTGCTCGGGAGCGGGGAGCATCTGCTGGGCGGCCTCGACCTGCGCGCGCTGGGCTACGAATGCGTGAAGCACGTCGCGGGCGCCCGCGCCGCCGCCCACGTCGTTCTGAAGAAGAGATCGTGATGAAGGACTACATCTTCCTCATGCACGACGACGCGACAGCGAGCGAGCGCGATCGAGCCGGCGCTCCCTCGTGGGAGCAGTACCTCGGGACACTGCGCGCGGCGGGACGGTTGAGCGGCGGAAGCTCCATCGGCGCCGGCGCGTGCGTTTCGAAAGCCGGGCTTTCGAGGGCAATCACGTCCCAGCTGTCCGGTTACGTTCGCGTCCGGGCGGCGAGCCTGGAGGACGCACTGGCCCTCGTCGCGGGCAATCCCGTCTACGAAGCGGGAGGGACCGTGGAGATCCGTGAGCTCCCTGAAGACTAGACGCCGGGCTCGCATGGGGATCGCCGTCCTCGCGACGGCGGCAGCGGCGAGCCTCGGCTCCGGATGTCACAGGCCGGAGGCGGAGACGGCCCCGGTCGTCGTGCGCAATCCCGACTACCTCGTGGTTCGGACGATCACGCGAGAGGCCGACGCCGAGCACACGTCTCGCGTGGAGTTTCCCTATTCCGGGGCGGGGTACGGGTTCGTGTCGTCCTCGGCGCTCTTCGACCTGACCGGAGTCGATCTCGCGGGCGTCACGTTCTCGGGCGGAAGGACGAGCCTCGTCGGTGAGGCGACCCTCTGGCTGCCCCTGACGCCGGAAGCGAGCCGCCGTCTCGAGGATTGGTCGGCGGCCCACGCGGGCGATTATCTCGGCATCTTCCTCGAGGGCAAGCTCGTCGCGGCGCCCCGGATTCAGAGCAGGATAGGAGGCGGAATCCCCCTGAGGGTGGCGAGCAAGAGCGAGGGAGACGTGGTGTTGAAGAAGTTGCGCGGCGGCGGAGGAACTCAGTAGGCTGCGGCGCGCCGTTCGGCGGACTTTACCGAGGAACGACTCGAGATGAGGATCGAAGACGTACCGTTTACGACCGTCGATTGGAGCCGGGTGCCGGAGTCCGTCCACCTTGGTGAGACCGGCGCGGCGCGCTGGCGCACGTTCGAGGCCGGCAACCTTCGCGTCCGGATGGTCCGCTATTCCCCCGGCTACCGGTCGAACCACTGGTGCTCGCGCGGCCATGTCCTTCTGGTGCTCGAGGGCGAGCTCCTCACGGAAGTCCAGGGGGGATCGACGCACCGGCTCTTGCCGGGCATGTCCTACCAGGTCTCGGACGACGTCGCCCCGCATCGCTCCTCCACCGAGACCGGCGTTTCGCTCTTCATCGTCGACTGAGCCAGGGCGGCCGGGAGCAGTGTCGGCCACGCATCCTCGGGAGATACGCCATGACGGCAACGAAAACCCGCCAATTCAGCCTCGAAGATTCCGTCGCGATTCTCGAGCGCACACCCGCGAGCCTCGCCGCGCTGCTCGATGGCCTGCCGGAGACCTGGATCCGGGCGACCGAGGGCGCCGGAACGTGGTCCCCGTACGACGTGATCGGCCACCTCATCCATGGCGAGCGGACGGACTGGGTTCCGCGCGCCCGTCACATCCTGGCGGGTGAGACGCGACCCTTCGAAGCGTTCGACCGGGAGGCCCAGTTCACGGAGAGCCGGGGCAGGAGCCTCCGCGAGCTGCTCGCGACGTTCGCGCAGCTTCGGCGGGAGAGTCTTGCGGCGCTCGACGCCATGAAGCTGACGGATCGCGACCTCGATCGGCCGGGGCTGCACCCGGAGCTCGGCGAGGTCACGCTCGGGAACCTGATCGCGACGTGGGTGGTCCACGACATGGATCACGTGACGCAGATCGCGCGGACGATGGCCAAGGTCTACACGGAGGCGACGGGGCCGTGGCACGTGTACCTGTCGGTCCTGCGAGACCGGGCGCGGGCGTGAAGGAGGATGGCGTGGACGCAATCGAGGTTGACCTTCGCAAGGCGGTCGAGGCGGTCACGCCGCGCCTGCTCGCGCTTTCGGAAGCGGGAGCCGCGCAGCCGCCGTCTCCGGGAAAGTGGTCTCCGAAGGAGGTCATCGGGCACCTGATCGATTCGGCGTCCAACAACCACCAGCGCTTCGTGCGAGCCCGGTTTACGGACGACCTCGTGTTTCCGGGTTACGAGCAGGAGGCGTGGGTGGCGGCGCAGCGTTACCAGTCCGCCCCCTGGGCGGATCTCGTCGGGCTCTGGCGCCTTCTGAACCTTCACCTGGCGCGCGTCGTCGAAGCCACGCCGGAGGCGGCGCGACACCGGGCGCGGACGCGGCACAACCTCCACCAGATCGCGTGGAAGACCGTTGCGCAGGACCAGCCCGCGACGCTCGAGTACTTCATGCGCGACTACGTCGGGCACCTCGAGCACCACATCGCGCAGATCCTCGGCCCATTGGACGCCGAGACGCTCCGGGAGCTCGCAACCCGCTACACGGCCGCCTGGTGCAGCCGGGACCCGGCGCGTGTCGCGGCCTTCTTCGCGGAGGACGGGTCCCTCACGATCAACGACGGGAGCCCGTCGATCGGCCGCGCCGCCATCGCGGCTGCGGCACGAGGGTTCACGACGGCCTTTCCCGACATGGTCGTGACGATGGAAGACGTCGGCGTCGAGGGGAGTAAGACGATCTATCGATGGACGCTGACTGGCACGAACACCGGTCCCGGAGGCACGGGCAGGGCCGTCCGCATCAGCGGGCACGAGGAGTGGAGAATGGGCGCCGGCGGCCTGATCGCGGAATCGAAGGGACATTTCGACGAAGCCGAGTACCGGCGCCAGCTGTCCGGATCATGAAAGGAACCTAACGACATCCTCTGCGTCGGCACGCAGGGGCGAGAATCGGTGGTCGGGTCCGCTGGTTGGGCGTGCGCGTGATGGTTGCTCGGCCGATTGCCGACGATATGCTATCGACACCTGCTACCGAAGAGGAGGCCTCATGGGACGTCGCGCTGAATTGCTCGCGAATCGCATCGAGGAAGGCGCCGCCGGGTTGGCCGCCTTCGCCGAAAAAATGTCGGATAAGGAATGGGCGACACCGATGTCGGGCGGGAAAGACCGCCGTACCGCCGGAGTCATCGTGCACCATGTCGCCAGCGTCTATCCCGTCGAGGTCGACCTGGCGAAGACGATCGGCAGCGGCAAGGCCGTCCCGGACGTCACGTGGGAGGCGGTTGCCCAGATGAACGCCGGGCATGCCGCCGAACAGGCGAACGTCACGAAGGCCGCGGCGCTGGAACTGCTGAAGAAGAACAGCCGCGCGGCTGCCGAGGCGGTTCGCGCGCTCACCGACGAGCAGCTGGACACGGCGGCACCTCTGGGGCTGGCCTACGGTGCGCCGATGACCGCGCAGTTCGTCATCGAGGACCACGCGCTTCGGCACAGCTGGCACCACCTCGCGCGCATCAGGGCCGCCCTGGGTCGGTGATCGAGGCTTCTGAACGGACCGCGCGTTCCCGGGAGGCCGAAGGCCGCCCGTGATCGTCGCCCTCGCGTCGCCCCGCATCGCCGCGAGCCTCGGCGAAGGTCTGGACAAGATCGAGCAATTGCTCTCGGTGGCCTCGGCCCGGGGCGCGGAGATCGCCTGTTTCCCGGAAGCCTATCTGCCGGGCCTGCGGGGGCAGGACTTCGAGGTGCTGCCTTTCGGTCGGGAGGAAGAGGAGCGCGTTCTCGCCGCCGTGGCGCTATCGGCACAGAAACATTCCGTCGCGACGATCCTCGGAGTGGAGCGCCTCACCGAGGCGGGCCGGCAGATCGCGGCGATCGTCATCGACGCCCGCGGGCGGGTGCAGGGATACCAGACCAAGAACCAGCTCGATCCGACCGAGGATCGGTTCTACGTGCCGGGATCGACGCGCCGGATCTTCGAGCTCAACGGGCTCCGGTTCGGCGTGGCGATCTGCCACGAGGGATGGCGCTATCCCGAGACGGTGCGCTGGGCGGCGGCGCGCGGCGCGAAGATCGTCTTCCATCCCCAGCACACGGGGAGCGACCGGGAGGGCGTTCGCTTGAACGAGTGGGGCGCGGCCAACGCGCCTTACTACGAGAAGGCGATGATGATGCGCAGCCGCGAAAACACGATCTACTTTGCCAGCGTCAACTACGCGATGCGCTTCCAGGAATCGGCGACGAGCCTCATCGCCCCGTCGGGCGAGTGCCAGGCGCACCTGCCCTACGGGGAGGAGGGCGTTTTGGTCCAGGAGATCGACGTCGCGAAAGCGACCGGCCTGCTGGCCGCTCGCTACGCCCCCGAGCGTTATCAGGACGTCGGCGAGATCGGGCGGGAGATCTGATGGCGCGACACGTCTGGAGTCTGGCCGAGGTGGCGGACGCGGTCGGCCCGGCTGCGAACGTTCGAAACTACCTCGAGCAACGGGACGTGCGGCGGTGCCTGGCAACGGCCGCGACGATCAAGCCGATACGGCGAGCGTGCGACGTCGGGTGCGGCTACGGCCGCCTGACCATGGTGTTGTCCGAGTTCGCGGAGTCGGTGAGCGGTTTCGAGCGCGAGGAGGCCTTCGTCAGAGAGGCGAGCCGTCTTCTGCCGCGGATCGCGTTCGAGAGGGTCGCATCGCTCGACAGGCTGCCGCGGCCAACGGCGTCGTTCGATTTCGCGATGACGTTCACCGTCCTGCAGCACTTGGGCGACCAGGAGGCGCGCGGCGCGATCGCGGAGATCAAGCGCATCGCCGCGGGAGCGTGCGTCCTCCTGACCGAGGAGACGGACCCGGATCTCGAGGACGGCGAGCGGGGAGGTCTCGGAGCGGGGCTGACGGTGGGCAGGCCCGTCGCGACCTACGTGGAGTGGATGAAGCCCTTCGGGCTGCGCCTCGAGTTCCGCCGTGAGATCGAGCCCGGCTATCCTCGCCCCGACGTGGGCACGTACATGCTGTTCGCGGACGCCCCGTGAGATGACGGCCTCCGCGAGCGACGAGGACGCCCTGCTCCGCGACGCCGTCGCCGGCCTCGAGGGCGGCGACTTTTCGCGGCTCGAGCCGCTGTTCGACGCTGGCGCCGCCGGCGCCCGGCCGAAGATCCTCGAGTGGTTCGAGCAGGGCCGCTTCCGCGCGGAGCCGAAGGCGCTCGACGAGGCGCTGACCTGCGCGTGTTTTCTCGGGCGAACCGACGTCGCCGAGGCGCTGCTGGCGCACGGCGTCGATCCGGAGGCGGGCGCGGCGACGGGCTTGAACGCGATCCACTGGGCCGCCAACCGCGGGCAGCTGGAGGCGGTTCGGCTCCTGATCCGCCGAAAGGTCGCGCTCGAGACGCGGAACATGTACGGCGGAACGGCTCTCGGGGTGACCGTCTGGTCGGCCATCCACGAGCCGCGGCCCGCTCACGTCCGCATCGTCGAGGAGCTGCTCGACGCCGGAGCGCGGCGCGAGGCGATCGAATTTCCGACGGGGCACGGAGAGGTCGACGCGTTGCTGTCCCGGCGCGCCGGCGGCGTACCGGGAGAACGGGCGTGAAGGACGTCACACTGCGCGCGCTCGAGAGCTTCCCGCAACGGCTCGAGCAGCACTTCGCGGCCATCCCGGCCGGGTTCGAGAACTGGGCGCCCTCCTCGTGGGAGGGCGTGCCGAGCGAGCCCTTCACCGCGATCGAGCAGATCTGCCACGTGCGGGACATCGAGGTGGACGGTTATCTCGTCCGATTCCGGCGGACCCTCGAGGAAAACGACCCGGTGCTGCCCGCTCTCGACGGGGAGACGCTCGCCAGGCAGCGGCGGTATGCCGCCTCCGACGCCCTCGAGGTCCTTGCCGCGTTCCAGGCCGCCAGGGCGAGGACGCTCGCTCTCATCGCGGCGCTGCGCCCGGAGCAGCTCGCGCGCACCGCGACGTTTGAGGGGTACGGCCGCGTGTCGCTCGCAAGCCTCATCCACTATCTCTGCAGCCACGACCAGCAGCACCTCGCGGGCCTGCAGTGGCTTCTCGGAAAGATCGAGGCGTCGCGGCCGGGCCGGGGAGGGTCCTGATGCCGAACAAGAGAGGAAAAGGAAAGCGGGCGGAACGTTTCAGTGGTGTGGTCCTCGACGGGCACAAAGGGCTCGCCTTCGAGGTGCCGTTCAGTCCCGCTGTGCGGTGGGGCTCGTCGCCGGTGAGGCTCTGGCCTCGGCGGCGCGGGTTCCCGGTCCGCGGGACCGTGAACGGGATCCGGTTCGAGAGCGTCGTCGTGGGGCGCTCGAAGCGCTTCTTCGTTCTGGTGACGCGCGAGCTGAAGCGCGATGCACGGCTCGAGGCCGGCGCGGCCGTGAAGGTGTCGCTCGAGGCGATGCCGGAGGAGGATGGATGAAGGCGTATGTCCTGACGACGGGCGTGATCTTCGGCCTGCTCACGGTCGCGCACGTCTGGCGCATGATCGTCGAAACCTCGCGGGTCGCGACGGAGCCGTGGTACCTCCTGATCACCCTGCTCGCGCTGGGGCTCGGCCTGTGGGCGGCATGGCTGCTGCGTGCCGGCCGCGGCCAGCCACGCCGATGAGTTCTGAGAAGCCTCTTCGGTTGCCGCAGTACGGTTAGGGGACGGTTGGGGTCAGCCCTGCAATCCTGCATTGCGAACTAATTCACGAATGCAGGGCTGACCCTCCATCTCTCCCACGGGTCGCGACGGAGCCGTGGTCCCTCCTGATCACCCTGCTCGCGCTGGGGCTCGGCCTGTGGGCGGCATGGCTGCTGCGTGCCGGCCTTTAAGTGGGCGGTTAGGGCGGTTAGGGTCAGCCCTGCAATCCTGCATTGCGAACTAATTCACGAATGCAGGGCTGACCCTCCATCCCTATTTCTATATCGTTGGTTGCGCCCGAGGGAGGCCGCAGGATGCCCGAGGCCCTGGCGCTCATGCAGCAGGCGGACCGCGCGCGGCGCGAGGAGCGCCCGGCGGATGCGCATCGCGACTACGCCGAGGCCGTCCGGCTGTCCCGCGAGACGGGGAACCGGCGCGAGCTCATCCGCGCGCTCAAGGGCCTCGGCCAGATCGAGCGCGACCTCGGCAACCGCGACGCGGCGCGGACGGCCTGCGAAGAGGCGGTCATCCTGTGCCGCGGAGAGAACGACGAGCTGCTGCTCGCGCACACCGTCCGGCACCTCGGCGACATCCACCGGGAGTCGGGCCGCGCCGACCTGGCCGGGCCGCTCCTGCGCGAAGCGCTCGGTCTCTATGGCGGCCACGCGAAGACGGCGCCGCTCGATCTCGCCAACACGCTTCGGCCGCTCGCAATCCTCGAAGAGGGAGCGGGCCGGGTCGAAGAAGCCATGCGGCTGTGGGCGCAGGCGCGCGACCTGTACGCCGCGGTCGGCGTGGCCGAAGGCGTCGAGGAAAGCTCGACGCGGCTGGCCGCGCTCGGCCAGACGCCGGGGAAACGGCCGTGAGCGCGGGAGCCGGCGAGCTCGAGAGAATTCGCGAGGGGCGCACGGACCTCGTTGCCGAGTACGTCGCGGCGGGGCATCCGGCCGCCTCGGCGGACGGCGACGGCGTCACGCTTCTCCAGTGGTGCGCCTACTACGGCGACGTCGCGGCGGTGAAGTTCCTGCTCGGCCAGGGCGCGACGCTCTCGTCGCTCGGGGAGGACCTGGGATTGAACGCCGCCGCCTTCCACGGGCACTGGCGGCTGTGCCAGTTCCTGGTCGAGAGCGGCGCGGAGGTGAACCGGCCCCTGCCGGACACGGGCGAAACACCGCTGCATGCGACGCTCTGCAGGGCCGACAGCGCCTCGCACGAGCTCGTCGTCCGCGTGCTGCTCTCGGCCGGCGCCGACCCGAACCGCGCGACGAAGCCGGGTGTCGAGACGGGCGCTTTCATGCGCGACTGCCGGACGCGGGGCGAGACGACGCTTCACCGGGCCGCGGCGTTCGGCAGCGAGGCGACGGTCCAGCTCCTCCTCGACGCGGGAGCGCGTCGGGAGACGAAGGATTCCAACGGCGACACGCCGCTGTCCTGGGCGAGCTGGCACTCGAGGCCGGATTCGGTGCTGCGCAAGCTCTGCTACGGCAGGTTCTCGATTCATCCCGACCGGCAGCCGATGGAGCGTTCGCTCGCGGGGAGGCCGAAGTGAAGATCTCGAGGCCGTTCATCGTCGTCGTCGCCCTTGTCGCCCTCGTCGGGCTCGTCGCGGCGGCGCGCGGCGTCGAGAGTCCCGGCAAGAGCGCGGCGGACGCGGTCCTCGCGCTCGACGCCGAGCGCGCCCGGGCCATGGTCGCGGGCGACGTCGCGGCGCTCGAGCGCATCTTCGCCGCCGACGCCGTCTATACGCACTCGATGGGGCGCTCGGAGAGCAAGAGCGAGTTCATCGAAGCCATCCGGTCCGGGGCCCGCAAGTACAGACGCATGGCCAGCCGCGACATGGTCGCCCGCGAGGCCGGAGGCGCGGTCATCCTGACCGGAAAGGCCGATGGGGAAGTCGAAACGGGCGGAAAGACGATTGCGCTGTCTCTCGTCTTCTCGGCGGTCTACGTCGAGAAGGCCGGCCGCTGGGAGCTAGCGACCTACCAGTCCACGACACTCCCGGAGTCCGGGAAGAAGGAGATCGCCGTGCCGCATCACGCGACCGGAACGTTCGACGTGAAGCTGACGCCGCAGAAGCCGGACGAGAGTGGAAGCGCCGAACCGCTCGGCCGCTTTTCCGTCGAGAAGCAGTACCACGGCGCCCTCGAAGCGGCGGCCCGGGGCCAGATGCTGACGGTCGGGACGAAGGTCGAGGGCTCGGCCGTGTACGTCGCGATCGAGCAGGTCGAGGGATCGCTCGACGGCCGCAAGGGCGCGTTCGCGCTCAACCACACCGGCACGATGACGCGCGGAGTCCCGCACCTCTCGATCACCGTGGTGCCCGATTCGGGCACCGGCGAGCTCGTCGGCCTCTCCGGGACGCTCGGGATCCGGATCGAGGAGGGCAAGCACTTCTACGACTTCGAGTACTCGCTGCCGCCGGCCCCGTAAGCCGGCGCGAGCGCGCCACCGCTGCGCGAAGGAGATGACGCATGAGACGGATCCCGATCGAGCTCAAGCCCTGCAAATGACGGCGAACAGACCGACCGGGCGCAAGCCTCGACGGCCGGCGGCGAAGAGGGCGAAGACGCCGAAGGCGCGTGGGCGCGGCGGCGTCCTCGCCCGCGTCCGCAGGATGTGCCTGGCGCTGCCCGAGGCGCACGAAAAGATCGCCTGGGGCGCGCCGACGTTTCGTGTGCGCGACCGGCAGTTCGCGATGTTCCTCGACAACCACCACGGCGACGGCCGCCTCGCGCTCTGGTGCAAGGCTCCGCCGGGAGCGCAGGAGTCGCTCGTCAGGGCGGATCCGGAGCGGTTCTTCGTCCCGCCGTACGTGGGGCCGTCGGGCTGGCTCGGCATTCACCTCGACAGGGGCCTCGACTGGGGCGTCATCGCCGGGCTCGTCCGGGATGGATACCTGGAAGCGGCGCCGCAGCGCCTGCGCGCCCGCTTCGACCCGGCGTGACGCGCTACGACCGGTTCTACGCGGTGGTCCGCCGTATTCCGCGCGGCCGCGTGGCCACGTACGGACAAATCGCCGTACTCGCGGGAACGCCGGGCCACGCGCGCCAGGTCGGGTACGCGCTGGCCGCGCTGCCCGCGGGGCACCGGGTTCCCTGGCAACGGGTCGTCAACGCGCAGGGTCGCATCAGCCTGCGCGGCGACGGGTCCGGCTACGACATCCTGCAGAGGGTCATGCTCAAACGCGAGGGCGTGCGGTTCGGGAAGACGGGGGCGATCCCGCTGGCCGAGTTTCAGTGGCGCCCACGAATCCGCGGGCGATAGTCTTCTGCCACCAGCATGATCTCGTCCCGAGAGGCCTTCGACCGCCTGCGCGCCGGAAACCGGCGGTTCGTTTCGAGCGTTCTGGATCCGGCGGCCGTTCTCGACGCGGAGCAGCGCGCGCGGCTGGCCGCGGGGCAGGAGCCGTTCGCGATCGTTCTCGGCTGCTCGGACTCGCGGGTACCGGCCGAGCTCGTCTTCGACCAGGGATTCGGAGGCTTGTTCGTGATCCGCGTGGCCGGCAACATCGTGGCGCCGTCCCAGGTCGGAAGCGTCGAGTTCGGCGCCGCGCGGTTCGGCACGCCGCTGGTCGTCGTGCTCGGGCATTCCCAGTGCGGCGCCATCCTCGCCACGGTCGAGGAGCTGCGGCAGCCCGCGCCGGACCAGTCGCCCAACCTGCGCTCGATCGTCGGCCGGGTGCGCCCGTCCGTCGAGCCGCTCCTGAAGACCGAGCTCGCGGGACGGCCCGACGCGCTCGTGGCCGCCGCGGTGCGGGCCAACATCCGAGCCTCGGCCAGCCACCTGCGGACGGGCTCCGAGATCCTCGAGCGGCTCGTCGCTGCGGGCAAGCTCGTCGTCGTCGGAGCGGAGTACTCGCTCGAGACGGGCCTCGTCGACTTCTTCGACGACGTTCCGGCCGGGTGGGACCGGCAGGCGTAGGGCCGCGGCGGGAACGGGGCTCCGATGCTTCAAGAACTGGTCCTGGCGGCGCTCGTCGCGCGGCGATCGGCCGCAGGGGCGCACGAGGAGCCCCGCAAGGCCGAGTACGCGGTGCGGTGGAATCCCGCGCAGGGTGGGCTCGCGACGGCGGCCGAGGCCGTCGTGTTCCTCGGAGGCGGCGACGAGAAGGGCGAGATCTGGGACGTGCGCTACTTCGACCTCGAGCCGCCGGCCGGCGCGCCGCCGGGGGCGACGACGATCCTGAGGAGGCGCATGGGCCCCGCTGGCGGCGAGATCCGGCTCAAGTACCGGCGCGAGCGGCCGCTCGACGCGCCCTGGGCCTGTCCGGCCGGCATCGTCTTCCGGCAGGACGAGGAAGTGGACATCGGTTTCGGCGGGTCCGACGCGCCGTCGCGGACGTACTCCTACAGCTGCTCGCTCGATGCCGCCGAGCCTCCGGCGAGCCTTTCCGCAACTCCCAGGAAATGCGTCTCCCGAATGGTCCGCTACCAGGCGGGCGCCCATAAGAGCGAACGGTGCAAGGTGGAGGAATGGACCTTGCCCGACGGCAGCGTGCGCCTCGAGGTCTCGCGGTCCGCGCCGAACTCGGTCGACGAGCTCGCTCGGTTCGCGGACCTCGTCGAGCGGCTGCGGGCGCGCGGCGTGCGGCCCCTCGAGGAAAGCAAGACGGAGCTCGGGAGCCGGTGCCCGTAGGGCGCGAGGAGGCGACGATGAGCGAGGTGACCCGGCGCGCGTTCGTGGGCATGGCCGCGGTGGCAGGAGGCGCCGCGGCCCTCGGGCCCTCCCGGCCGAAGAAGGCGCCCGCGGGAGGCGGCGCGGCGCGCGCCGTGGACTTCACCGTGGACGGTGTGCCGTTCACGACGGCCGAGTGGGCCGACCTGCTCGCGCGCCTTTCGGCCCCGGGACGGATCGCCGGGGACGAATACTCGCGCGGCGGGGCGGTCGAGTCGCTCGAGGTCGAGTTCGCGCAGCTTCTCGGCAAGGAGGCCGCGGTCTTCATGCCGTCGGGCACGCTCGCGAACCAGCTGGCCGTGCGCAAGCTCGCCGGGGCGCGGCGCCGCGTGATCGTCCAGGAGTCGAGCCATCTCTACAACGACACCGGGGATTGCGCCGACCAGCTTTCGCAGCTCACGCTCCTTCCACTCGCGCCCGGGAAGGCGACCTTCTCGTGGGAGGACGTCGAGCGCGCTCTCGACCGCACGGCGTCGGGCCGCGTCGCGGCGGAGGTCGGGGTCATCTCGATCGAGTCGCCGGTGCGGCGCCTGCACGGCGAGACCTTCGACTTCGGACAGATGCAGCGCGTGTCGGCCGAGGCGAGGAAGCGCGGCATCGGCCTCCACCTCGACGGCGCCCGGCTCTTCGTCGCCGCGGCCTACAGCGGCCGGTCGCCGGGCGAGTATTGCGCCCTCTTCGACACGGTGTACGTGTCGCTCTGGAAGTGCTTCAGCTCGGGCGGCGGGGCGGTGCTCGCCGGCCCGAAGGCGCTGCTCGCCGACATGTTCCAGCTGCGCCGGATGTTCGGCGGTGCGCTCTGGAACGCGTGGCCGTACGCCGCCGTGGCCAGCCACCAGGCCGAGGGCTACCTCGAGCGGCTGACGGCGGCCGTGCGGGTGTCGGAGGCGCTCATTGCACTGCTGTCCGCCGATGCGCGGTTCGGCGTCGAGCGGGTCCCGGGCGGCACGAGCCTCTTCCGCCTGACGCCGAAGACGCCGGACCTCGCCGCCTTCAGGCAGCGGTTGGCGGCGCGCGGCATCGCCGTGGGCCCGGCCGATGGCGCCGGGTTCTGGCTCAAGGTCAACGAGACGCTGCAGGGCGCTTCGGCCCAGGCGCTGGCGGGCGCGTTCCGCGCCTGCCTGTCGTCGGTATGATGCGGCAGGAGGTTCGCCGATGGCCGGACGGATCGACGCGCGTCTGAAGGATCTCGGGCTCGAGCTGCCCGGGCCGAGCACTCCGGGAGCGAACTACGTGCCCTTCGTTCGCACGGGCGACCTCGTGTTCCTGACGGGGCAGCTCTCCCAGTGGAACGGGGAGCGGCGCTTCATCGGCAAGCTCGGGCGCGAGTTCGGCGTCGAGGAAGGGCAGCAGGCGGCGCGGCTGTGCGCGCTCAACCTCATCGCGCACCTCGCGACGGCCGCGGACGGCGACCTCGATCGCGTTCGGCGGTGCGTGCGCCTGGCGGGCTTCGTCAATTCGACGCCGGATTTCCTGTCCCAGTCCCAGGTCGTCAACGGCGCGTCCGATCTGTTCGTGCAGGTCTTCGGCGACGCCGGACGGCACGCGCGGATGGCGGTCGGCGTGTCCGCGCTGCCTTACGACGTGGCCGTCGAGGTGGAAGGTGTCTTCGAGATTCGGTAGGGCAGCCCCGCGGGTGGTCGCGGCGTGCCTGCTCGGCTTCGCCGTGGCCGCCGCGGCATGGGCGGCGGGGCCCGGCAGAATCCTCGGAACCTGGCGCGGAACCTCCACCTGCGTCAAGAGCCCGGAGTTTCCCGCCTGCCACGACGAGGTCGTCGTGTACGAGGTTCGCGAGGCGGCCCCGGGCGGTAGAGCGGTGACCCTGGACGCCTACAAGATCGTGGACGGCGAGAGGCAACCGATGGGCGAGCTGGAATTCACCTACGATGCGAGGCTCGAGGCGTGGACGTCGGAGCTTCGCACGCCGCGCGTGCACGCGCTCTGGAGCTTCGTCGTCGACGGCGACGCGATCGCGGGGACGCTCGTGGACCTCCCGTCGAAGCATCTCATCCGCAACGTCGCGGTCCGGCGGGACGCGCCGGCGCCGGGCAAGTAAGGGGAACTCGATGGACGACGTCATCTTCAAGCGCTTCGAGAGGCCGGACGAGACGCGCCGCTTCGCCCGCGGGCGCCTCGATCTCGTGCGCCTCGGACCGCAGACGATCGGCAGGGCGTCGTACGAGCCGGGCTGGAAGTGGTCCGAGCACGTGGGGCCGGTGGTCGGGGCCGCGCGGTGCAGCGTGGAACACGCCGGCATGGTCGTCTCGGGAACCGCCACGGTGGAGTTCGAGGACGGGCGGGTCATCGAGCTGACGCCCGGCAACCTCTTTTACGTGCCGCCCGTGCCGCACGACAGCTGGGTCGTCGGCGACGTGCCGTACGTCTCGCTCCATTTTCTGGGCGCTCAGGAATACGCGAAGAAGTGAAGGAGGACCTGTCATGGGTGAGGCGTACAACAAGACGAAGGCGACCCGGGCGAGCGTCGCGAAGTTTCTCGGGGATCTCGACGACGACCGGCGCAGGGACTGCCAGGCGCTCGTGAAAATGCTGCGCCGGGTGACGAAGGCGGCGCCGAGGATGTGGGGCCCGAGCATCGTCGGTTTCGGCGACTACCACTACAAGTACGAGAGCGGCCGGGAAGCGGACTGGTTCGTGAGCGGCTTCTCGCCACGCAAGAAGGAGCTGGTGCTGTACTTCATGTCGGGGGGGGCCGGGTTCGACGCCGGCCTCATGGACAAGCTCGGAAAGCACAAGACCGGGAAAGGCTGTCTCTACATCAAACGGCTTTCGGACGTGGATCTGGCCGTGCTCGAGAAAGTGGCGAGCCGGGCGGCCCGGAACCTGAGGGCCGCGGCCAGGTAGGAGGATCGATGGTGCGAAACCGGCTCACGCTCTGTGCCGCCGTTCTCGCGACGGTCGCGCTCGCCGCGGCTCCCGCCCTCGGCGCCGAGCCGGCGCCCGGCTCCGTCGCCCTGCCGCCGGAGCTCGCGCGCGTGCTCAAGGACTACGAGAAGGCCTGGCGCGCCCGCGACGCGGCCGGGCTCGCCCGGCTCTTTGCGGAGGATGGATTCGTGCTGTCGTCGGGCCGGGGCCCGGTGCGGGGCCGCGCGGCGATCGAGAAGCACTATGCCGGGGCGGGCGGCGACCTCTCCCTGCGCGCCTTCGCGTACGCGACGGACGGCAAGGTGGGATACATCCTCGGCGGCTACGCCTGGGACGGCGTCGCGACGGACAAGGGCAAGTTCACGCTCACCCTCGTCCGCGGAGAGGACGGGCGGTGGCTGATCTTTTCGGACATGGACAACGGGAACGCGCACAGCCCGGGCTAGCGTCTGGCCAAACACCGTTCGTTCTGGCTCGAGGAAGTCGCGGGCGACGCCCCGGACGCGCTGCCGGTCGAGGGCGAAGAGCGCGCGGACGTCGCGATCATCGGCGGCGGCTACGTGGGGCTGTGGACGGCCCTCGGAATCAAGCGCCTCGATCCCGCGTGCGACGTGGTCGTGCTCGAGCAGGACATCTGCGGCGGCGGCGCCTCGGGCCGAAACGGCGGCTTCGTCCTCTCGTGGTGGCCGAAGCTCTCCTCCCTCACCGCGCTCTGCGGGGCGGAGGACGCCGTGCGGGTCGCGCGAGGGTCCGAGGCGGCGATCGAGGAGATCCGGCTCTTCTGCGAGGCGCACGAAATCGACGCGAACTTCCGGCGCGCGGGCTGGCTGTGGGCGGCGACGTCGGAGGCCCAGCGCGGCGCCTGGGAGGGCGTCGTCGCGCTCTGCGAAAAGCTCGGCGTGGGGACCTTCCGCCGGCTCCCTCCCGAGGACGTCGCGCGCCGCTCGGGCTCGCGCGCGCACCGCGCCGGGGTCCTCGAGGCGAGCGCGGCGACGGTGCAGCCGGCGGCGCTCGTCCGCGGCCTGCGGCGGGTGGCCCTCGAAGCGGGGGTGCGGATCTTCGAGGGGACGCGAGTCGTCGCGTTCGACCGCGGGCGGCCGGTGCGGATCCGCACCGCCGGCGGGCGCGTGGCGGCCGAGCGGCTGGTCATCGCCTCGAACGCGTGGGCCGCGGGCATCCGCGAGCTCTCGAGGGCGATCGTCGCGATCACGAGCGACATGGTCGTCACGGCGCCCGCGCCCGAGCGCGTCCGCGCTCTCGGCTGGACGGGCGGCGAGTGCATCACGGACTCGCAGACGATGGTGGACTACTACCACGTCACCCGCGGCGGCCGGGTCGCGTTCGGAAAGGGCGGTTGGGGGATCGCGCTCGGAGGGCGCATCGGCCCGGACTTCGAGCGAAACGTGCGGCGGGCCGCGATCGTCGAGGACGACCTGCGCCGCTACTACCCCGAGCTCGCGGACGTCCCGATCACCCACGACTGGTGCGGGCCGATCGACCGCACGCCGACGAGCCTGCCGCTGATGGGGCGGCTCGGCGGGCAGGAGCACATCGTCTACGGCGTGGGCTGGAGCGGCAACGGCGTCGGCCCGAGTGTCGTCGGCGGCAAGGTGCTCGCGAGCCTCGCGCTCGGCCGGGACGACGAGTGGTCGAACCACCCGCTGGTGGGCCGCTCCGCGGGAAGCTTCCCCCGCGAGCCGATCCGCTACATCGGCGCGCATCTCGTCCGGGCGGCCGTCGCGAGCAAGGAGCGCGCCGAGATGCGCGGCGAGAGGCCGTCGTGGCTCTCGAAGCGCCTGGCGCGATTTGCCCCGGCGGGGCTCGAGGACAAGACGTGAACCTCCTCGACCGGTACCTGCCGGCTTTCGACGTGCGCGATTGCCACGAGGGCGTCGTCGCGGCCGGGCGCGAGCGCGCGTACGCCGCGCTGCGCGGGCTCGACCTCGAGCGGTCGCGGCCGGTGCGGGCGCTGTTCTTCCTGCGGACCCTGCCGGAACGTCTGCGCGGCGGCGGCCGGCGGGGCGCCCGGGCACGCGCCTTCATCGATTCGGCGCTCGAGCAGGGATGGAGGATCCTCGAGGAGGAGCCGGGCCGCCAGCTCGTCATGGGCGCGGTCACCCGGCCCTGGGAGCCGGTCGTGCGGTTCCGCGGGCTCTCGGGAGCCGAGTTCGCGGCCTTCGCGGAGCCGGGATTCGCCAGGATCGCGTGGAGCATCGCCGCGGCCGAGGCGGGACCGGGGCGCACGAGGCTCGCGATCGAGACGCGCGTACAGACCACGGACCCGGCCTCGCGCCGGAAGTTTCGCCGGTACTGGCTCGTGTTCGGGGTCGGAATCCGGCTGATCCGGGTCTTCGGCCTTGCCGAGGTCCGCCGCGCGTTGCGCAAGGCCGGCGGCCCCCCGTTCCCCGCCTCCCCGAACTGATGGCAAGATGCGGGTCGGGCGAGGAGGCCGCAGGGGTGCGTTGGGCGGCTCCTGACCGGGAGGAGGATTCACCATGGCGGACCGGAAGATCATCGCGGTGGTCGGGGCGACGGGGGCGCAGGGCGGCGGGCTCGCACGGGCGATCCTCGCGGACCCATCCGGCGGCTTCGCGGCGCGCGCGCTGACGCGCAAGCCTGACTCGGACAAGGCGACGGAGCTCGCCCGGCGGGGCGCCGAGGTCGTCGGCTGCGACACCGACGACGCCGACTCGGTCAGGAAGGCGTTCGCGGGCGCGCACGGAGCGTACTGCGTGACGAACTACTGGGAGCACTTCTCGGTGGACCGGGAGATGGCGCAGGCGCGCAACATGGCCGCGGCCGCAAAGGCGGCGGGAGTGAAGCACGTCATCTGGTCGACGCTCGAGGACACGCGCAAGTGGGTGCCCCTGTCCGACGACCGGATGCCAACGCTCTTCAAGAGGTACAAAGTGCCGCACTTCGACTCGAAGGGCGAGGCGGACGGCGCCTTCCGGACGGCCGGCGTTCCGACCACGTACCTGCTGACGTCCTTCTACTGGGACAACCTCATCTTCTTCGGGATGGGGCCGAAGAGAGGGCCCGACGGCCGGCTCGCGTTCACGCTGCCGATGGGAGACAAGAAACTTCCGGGCATCGCGGTCGAGGACATCGGGAAGTGCGCGTACGGCGTCTTCAAGCGGGGCGGGGATCTCGTCGGAAAGACCGTCGGCATCGCGGGCGAGCACCTGACCGGCGCGCAGATGGCGGCGTCGCTCGGCAAGGCCCTCGGGCGCGAGGTCGTCTACAACGCGGTGACGCCCGAGGCGTACCGCGGCTTCGGATTCCCGGGCGCCGAGGACCTCGGCAACATGTTCCAGTTCAAGCGCGATTTCGAGGACTACTACTGCGGGGCGCGCAGCCTGGCGGTGTCGCGGGGCTTGAACCCCGCGCTCCTGACCTTCGACGGCTGGCTCGCGCAGAACGCGTCCCGCATCCCGCTCGAGTAGCGAACCGATGATCCAGGGACTGCGCACGGTCATCTACAAGGTGCCGGACCTCGAGGCGGCGAAGGCCTGGTACAGCCGCGCCCTCGGCTTCGAGCCTTACTTTGCGGAGGCTTTCTACGCCGGTTTCCAGTTGGGCGGCTTCGAGCTCGGCCTCGACCCCGACATGGCGGGCGTGAGGCCGGGCGGCGGGGTCGTCGCCTACTGGGGCGTCGACGACGCCGCGGCGGAATACGCGCGCCTGATCGAGCTCGGCGCGGCGCCGGGTTCTCCGCCCCAGGACGTCGGCGGCGGGATCCGTGTGGCGGCGGTGAAGGACCCCTTCGGAAACGTGTTCGGCGTCATCGAGAATCCGCACTTCTCGCTCGCAAACGTCCGGTAGGGCCAGAGGCGATGCATGGTGTCGATTCGCCGCGCCACCGAGGCAGACGTGCCCGTGCTGAAGGAGCTGATCGCGCTCTCGGCGCGGGAGCTCTCGCGCGGGTTCTATTCCGACGCCCAGACCGAGAGCGCGATCCTCTACGTCTTCGGCCCGGACAGCCGGCTGATCGCCGACGGGACCTACTTCGTGGCCGAGGAGGACGGGCGGCTGGCCGGCTGCGGCGGCTGGAGCCGGCGGCGCACCCTCTACGGCGGGGACCAGACGAAGTCGGGCGACGAGCCGCTGCTCGACCCCGCGACCGAGGCCGCGAAGATTCGCGCCTTCTTCGTCCATCCCGACTTCGCGCGCCGCGGCGTCGGCTCGCGGCTGCTCGACGCCTGCGCCGCGGCGGCGCGCGCGGCCGGCTTCCGGCGCCTGGAGCTGGCCGCTACGCTGCCGGGCGTGCCGCTCTATGCCGCGCGCGGGTTCGTCGAAAGAGAGCGGCTCGAGGTGCCGATGCCCGACGGGCGCACGCTCCCCATCGTTCGCATGGATCGCGGCGTTGACGCCGGTTGAGGACGGGCGGGTGCCGCGCCTGGCTCTCGTCGGGTTCCGCTCCGACGAGAACTCGTCGTTTCTGCGGGGCGCCGCCGACGCGCCGCCGCTCATCCGGAGCGCCTTCGCCTCGGAGTCGTCGAACGCCTGGACGGAGGGCGGCGTCGAGCTGACCGACGCGGATTTCTACGACGCGGGCGACTTCGGCGGCACGGAAGGCCCGTCCATGCAGGCGACGATCGAGGGCGCGATCGGCGCGCTGCTCGACCGCGGACTCAAGCCGATCTCGCTCGGCGGCGACCACGCGATCACCTATCCGATCCTGCGGGCCTTCGCGAAGAGGCACCCTCGGCTCTCGATCCTGCACTTCGACGCGCACCCGGACCTCTACGAGGAGTTCCAGGGCAACCGCCTGTCGCACGCGTGCCCGTTGGCGCGAATCATGGAGGAGAGGCTCGCCGGGCGGCTCGTCCAGGTGGGACTGCGCACCGTGAACGCCCAACAGCGCGCCCAGATCGCGCGCTTCGGCGTCGAGGCGATCGAGATGAAGGACTTCCGCGACGGCCTTGCGCTCGCGTTCGACACGCCCCTGTACGTGACCTTCGACATGGACGGCCTCGACCCGGCCTTTGCCCCCGGCGTGTCGCACCGCGAGCCCGGAGGGCTCTCGACGCGCCAGGCGCTGGACGTCATCGCGCGCGTCCGGGCCCCGGTCGTGGGCGCCGACGTCGTGGAGTTCAATCCGAAGATGGATCCGACCGGAGTGACGGCGATGGTGTGTGCGAAGCTCGTCAAGGAGCTCGCCGGGAAGATGCTGGAGAGCGCGCCATGAACAGGATCCTGGTGCGGAGGGCGTTGCTGGTGATCGGGATCGCGGTCATCCTGGCGCAGTTCGTGCCGGTCGATCGCTCGAACCCGCCGGTGCAGGGCGAGATCGAGGCGCCGCCCGCGGTGCGGACGATCCTGCGGCGCGCCTGCTACGACTGCCATTCGAACGCGACGGTCTGGCCGTGGTACGGGCGCGTCGCGCCCGTGTCCTGGCTTCTCCAGCGGGACGTGCGCGAAGGCCGCAAGGAAGTCAACTTCTCGGTCTTCGGCCAGTACGCCGAGAAGCGGCGCCAGCGCAAATGGGTGGAGATCCCGGAACAGATCGAGAAGGGCGAGATGCCGCCCTGGTTCTACACGGCGATCCATCCCGAGGCTCGCCTCTCGGAGGCGGACCGGGCGGTCCTGATCGCGTGGGCGCGCGAGAACGCCGCCCGGGAGGGCGCAGCGCCGCCACCTCCGGCGCCGTGAGCGGGGGACCGGCGCTGCTGGTCCGGTTCTACTACCGGGCGCTGCGGGCGCGCTGGCGCGACCAGAGAGCGGAAGTTGCGGCTCTGACGGGGGCGATCGGCGCGGGCGAAGTCGCCGTGGACGTCGGCGCGAACAAAGGAAGTTACCTGCCGTGGCTCGCGCGCGCCGCGGCCCCCGGGCCCGTGGTGGCGTTCGAGCCGCAGCCGGAGCTGGCCGCATACCTCTCGCGGGTGTGCCGTGCCGCGGGCCTTTCCAACGTCGTGGTGGAGGCGGCGGGCGTGTCGGAGACGAGCGGCACGCTCACGCTTCACGTTCCGGGCGAGGGCCGCCCGTCGCCCGGCGCCTCCTTCGAGCCGTCGGTGGCGGCGCTCTCGCCGGGGCGCGACGTCCTCGCGCCCGTCGTCTCCCTCGACGAATACTTCCGCGGCGAGCCGCGCCGCGTCGCCGCGATCAAGGTGGACGTCGAGGGGCACGAGCTCGCCGTCCTGCGGGGCGCGGAAGGGGTTCTGGCCAGGCACGCGCCGCTGGTGGTCTTCGAGAGCGAGGCGCGCCACGCCGGGGAGGAGGGGCTGGCGGCGGCGCTCGCCTTCTTTTCCGGGCGCGGCTACGAGGGCTGGTTCGTCCGTCGCGGCCGCCTCGTCCCGGTCGGTCAGTTCGACCCGTCGGCGGACCAGGCGCGAGGAGAGGGCCGCTTCTGGGACGCACCCGGCTACTGCAACAACTTCGTGATGCGCCGCCGCCGCGGGTAGTATTCCGCGGATGGCGGGCGGCGAAGACCCGGGACGGACTCTCCTGCGGCACACGGTTGCGACACTCGCCTACCGGGCCGGCAAAGCGCTGCGCGGCGCGCCGGCCGGGTTCGCGACCTTCCGCGCCGCCGAGGGAGTGCGCACGCCGGGTGAAATCCTCGCGCATCTGGGCGACCTCTTCGACTGGGCGGTGTCGCTCGCGAACGGCGGGCACGTCTGGAAAAACTCGGCGCCGTTGTCGTGGGAGGCGGGGAGCGCCCGGTTCTTCGAGGCCCTCGAGCGCTTCGACGCGGTGCTCGCGTCCGGGACCGCGTCCGGCAGGCTCGACGGGAAGCTCTTCCAGGGCCCGGTCGCCGACGCGCTCGCGCACGTCGGCCAGATCGCGATCCTGCGCCGGCTCGCGGGCGCGCCGATCAGGGGCGAGAACTATTTCAAGGCGGACATCGAAGCGGGCCGCGTCGGGACCGAACAATCGGCGCCGCGCCTGGAGTTCGATTGACCGGCGGCGCGTCTCGGAGAGCCGCTTCATGAGGTGCTGGAGCTGCGGCGCCGAGAACGACCTCGACACGGCGCAGACCTGCAGAGCCTGCGGCGCGCCGCTCGTGAAGAGCCGGGCCGTCTTCTCGAAGTCGGTGCTCTTCGGCGTGGTCGTCCTCGGCCTGCTCCTGCAGGGCTACTGCTTCTTCTGCCGCTTCGCCCTCCGATGACTTTCGCGTTCGACCGCGGCGGTCTCGACCTCCTGCGCGCGGCCCTCGACCGGCTCGAGTCCGGCTTCGCGGGTCTTTCGGCCGCGGCACAGGGCGCGGACGAGACCGCAATGCGCGCAGTCCTGCTCGAAGCGGCCGGCCGGATGACGGACAACTATCCCTACTTCCACCCGCTCTACGCGGGGCAGATGTTGAAGCCGCCGCATCCGGTCGCGCGCCTCGCGTACGCCCTGGCGATGTGGGTGAATCCCAACAACCACGCCCTCGACGGCGGCCGCGCGAGCTCCGCCATGGAGAAGGAAGCGATCGCGGGCCTCGCGCGCCTCTTCGGATTCGACGCGCACCTCGGCCACCTCTGCGGCGGCGGCACGATGGCCAACCTCGAGGCGCTGTGGGTCGCGGGCCGGCTCGCGCCGGGCAAGACGGTTCTCGCGTCCTCGCAGGCCCACTACACGCACGGCCGCATCTCGGGCGTCCTCGGGCTCGCATTCGAACAGGTCCCGTGCGACCGGCAGGGCCGGCTGGACGCCGACGCGCTCGCGCGCCGGCTGGAACGAGGCGGCGTCGGGACGGTCGTCGCGACCCTCGGGACCACCGCGACGGGATCGGTCGATCCGCTGCCGGAGATCCTGGAGCTCCGGACCCGCCACGGCTTCCGGTTGCACGCGGACGCCGCGTACGGCGGCTACTTCGGGCTCGCGGGCAACCTCGATGCCCCGGCGCGCCGGGCCTTCGATCGGATCGGCGACGCCGACTCGATCGTGATCGACCCACACAAGCACGGCCTTCAGCCCTACGGCTGCGGGTGCGTGCTCTTTCGCGACCCGTCGGTCGGCCGCCTCTACAAGCACGACTCGCCCTATACGTACTTCAGCTCGACCGAGCTGCACCTGGGCGAAATCAGCCTCGAGTGCTCGCGACCCGGAGCGAGCGCGGTGGCGCTGTGGGCGACGATGCGCCTGCTGCCGCTCGAGCGCGGAGGCGAGTTCGCGAAGCGGCTGGCCGCCTCGCGCGCGGCGGCGCTCGCGCTGTACGAACGGCTCGCCCTGGACCCGCGGTTCGTTCCGGCGTTCTCTCCGGAGCTCGACATCGTCGTCTGGATGGCGCGCGCCGCGCGGGCGAGCGAGTGCTCGGAGCGGGCGCGGCGGATCTTCGACGCCGCGGGCCGACGCGGCCTCCACCTCGCCCTCGCACAGCTGCCGGCGGAGTTCTTCGACCTGGCCGGCGCCGGTATCGAAAGCGACCGCGAGACGGTCACGTGCCTGCGCTCCGTTCTCATGAAGCCCGAGCACCGGGAGTGGCTGGACCGCATCTGGCTGATCCTCGACGCGGCGACGGAGGCCGCGTGACGCTCGCGGTCCGGCCGGCCGGGCCGGGTGACCGCGCCTTCATCCTCGCGACCGTCGGCCGGCTGGGCGACTTCGGCCCGCCGCCGTGGCGATCGGCGGAGGAGATTGGCGAGGCGGACGCCCGCGGGCTGCGCGCGCACTTCGAAAGCCCGGAGCCGGGCGCGGCGCTCTTCGTCGCGGAAGAGGGCGGCGCCGCGCTTGGCTTCGTCTACCTCGAAGCGCTGCGCGACTTCTTCGATCGCGAGGAGCACGGGCACGTCAGTGTCCTGGCCGTCGCTGGGCCGGCGGAGGGGCGCGGCGTCGGGAAGGCCCTGATGCGCGCGGCCGAGGACTGGGCGCGCGAGCGCGGCTACCGGAGGCTCACCCTGAACGTCTTCGAGGGCAACGCGCGGGCCCGGGCGGTCTACGTTCACCTCGGGTACCGGCCCGAGACGATGCGATACGTGAAGTTCCTCGACGGAGACGGGCGCAAGGAGGGCGACACCCTCGAGCCGGGCCGGCGATAGTATTTCTCCCGTTTCCGTCGCCGCATTTCCGCGGCTCGAGGAGGAGGATCCATGCGCACTCGACTCGTTTCGTCCGCTCTCGCCCTCGCCCTGTTCGTCAGCGTCGTTCCCGCCCTCATCGCCGCCGACACGGCCGTCCAGCGCGTCATCGTCGTGCAGACCGACGACGTGAACGCGTACCTCAAGGAACTCGACGCTGCGCGGGCGATCACGAAACGCCTCGGGGGCACGAGTGTCATTCGCGTCTGGCGCGCGCGCTTTGCCGGGGACTCGGCGGGCTCGATCGTCGTCACGATCGAGTACGCGAGCATGATGGCGTATGCCAGGGAAGAGGAGAAGGCGCAGTCCGATCCCGAGGAGCAGGCGCTGCTCGCCCGTCTGGCCAAGATGCGCCGGATCCTGTCCGACAGCCTCTACACGGAGCTTAAGAACTGAAGACGCCGGACATCCCCTCGACGCCCGCCGTTCGGATGTTGCGCGCGGCGGGAGTCGCCTTCGTGCCGCACGCCTACGCGTACGTCGAGCGCGGCGGGACGAAGCATTCCGCCGAGGCGCTCGGCGTGCCGGAGCACTCGGTCGTCAAGACCCTGGTGATGGAGGCGCGCGACGGCGGTCCCGCGCCAAGGCCGTTGATCATCCTCATGCACGGCGACCGCGAGGTCTCGACGAAGGGCTTCGCGCGCCAGATCGGCGCCCGCGAGGTCGCGCCGGCCAGCCCCGCGGCGGTCGAGAAATACACGGGCTACGTCCCGGGCGGCGTGAGCCCGTTCGGAACGCGCAAGATGCTGCCGGTTCACGTCGAGCGGACGATCCTTTCGCTCGAGCGGCTGCTGATCAACGGCGGGCGCCGCGGGTTCCTGGTCGAGATCGCGCCGGACGTCCTGACGAAGCTCCTGTCGCCCGTCCCGGTGGACGTGGCGATCGAGCCGTGAAAGCGCCCGCCGCGATCGAGATCGCGCGCGCGGAGACCGCGGACCGCGCCGTCGTCCTCGATCTCGTCGAGCACTTGCTCGCGGAGCTCGAGGAGAAGCCGGAGGAATTTGCCGGCCTCGCTCGAACCAGGATCCTCGCCGACCTCGCAGCTGCCGGCGACCGTTTCGCGGCCTTCCTCGCGCGCGCGGACGGCCAGGACGTCGGGGTCCTGACGCTGACCGAGCACGTCGCAATCTACGCCGGGGGGCGCTACGGCGTCATCGACGAGCTGTACGTCGCGCCCGAGCATCGGTCGGCCGGCGTGGGCGCCCGGCTGATCGAGGCCGCGAAGACCCACGGCGCCGCGCGCGGCTGGCGTCGTCTGGACGTCACGGCCCCTCCGGGCGCGGCCTGGGAGCGCAGCGTCCGGTTCTACGAACGGCTGGGATTCGTCTTTACCGGGCCGAAGCTGCGCCTCGACCTTCCCGGCATATGATCCGCCGCAGACTCAAAGAGGGGAAAAAATGAGAACTCGAGCTCTGGCGGGGATCATTGTGTTCGCGGCGGCCGTCGGCCTCGCGTCCGTGGCGGCGGCCGAGGACGCCGGGGCGAAGTCGGTAGACGCCGCGTGGGTCAAGGGCATGAAGTCCAACGACCTCGATGCGATCGTGGCGTGCTATGCGAAGGATGCCGTGATGTGGTTTCCCGGAGCCCCGGAGGCGCGCGGCACGGCCGCGATTCGGGCGATTTACGCCGGCTACCTCGCCGAGTTCAACGTGAGCGACGCGGTCCTCTCCAACACGACGTACCAGACTTCCGGCGACCTCTCCGCGGCCTGGGGCGACTTCGTCCTGACGCTCGCGCCCAAGAAAGGCGGAGCCCCCGAGGTCCTGAAGGGGCGGTTTACCTCCGTGTCGAAGAAGGTCGGCGGAAAGTGGGCTTACGTGGCCGATCAGGCTTCGGCGACCCCGCCGCCACCGCCGCCAGCCGCGAAGTAGC
>Ga0326726_10000315_pt1 | contig 46133 bp, 34 predicted proteins | sample MHFenrmetagenome_2_FD_207603 | JGI IMG/M metagenome (GOLD analysis project Ga0326726, IMG submission 207603) | Lab enriched peat soil microbial communities from Michigan Hollow, Ithaca, NY, United States - MHF15MN | ecosystem: Environmental > Terrestrial > Soil > Wetlands > Peat | place: USA... | reverse complement strand
CTTCGCACCCCCGGCAGGTGTTCCTCACGGGCGCGAATGGGTTCGTCGGATCACATATCGCCCGTGCGTGCCTTGCCGCCGGCCATTCGTTGCGTGCGCTGATTCGTCCCACTGCTGACCGATCGCGACTTGACGGTCTGCCGATCGAGTGGGTTGTTGGCGATCTCGATGATCAGAAGGCGCTGCACCGAGGGGCCGATGGCGTGGACTGGGTCATTCACAACGCCGGCCTCGTGCGTGCGCCAAACCTCGCAGGCTATCTTCATGCGAACACGGTCGGAACGCAAAATCTGATCGATGCGGCGCAAGAGGCCGCACCGCGATTGTCCCGCTTTGTCTATGTCTCCTCACAGGCCGCCGGCGGGCCGTCCGTGGCCGGGCGGCCGCGGACCGAATCGGATGCCCCGGATCCCGTGACGCCCTATGGCAAGAGTAAGTTGGAAGGGGAACGGGTGGTCATGAGTCGTGCTTCGCGACTTCCCGTTGTCTCGATCCGACCTCCGGCCGTGTATGGCCCCGAAGACACGGCCGTCCTCGCCTTCTTCCAGACCGTCGACTGGCACATCAAGCCCGTCTTCGGCCCGCAACCGCAATTCCTTTCGATTGTGTACGTGGAAGACTTGGTCCGCGGTATCCTTCTGGCCTGCGAACATCCCGGAGCCGTCGGGGAAGTCTTCTACATTGCCGAGGACCGCGCGTATGAACTTGCCGAGTTGTGTGAACTCATCCGTCAGGGGGTCGACACTTGGGCGATCCGCATCAAGTTCCCCAAGCCTTTGCTGATGACCATCGCCTGGTCCTGCGATATGATTGGAAAGACGTTTCGCTTCACCCCGCGCCTGAACCGCAACAAGGCGCGCGATTTTCTGCAACGCGATTGGCGCATCTCCACGGAGAAGGCTCAACGGCTAATCGGATATCGCTCCTCGGTCCCATTTGCCGAGGGGGCACGGCTCACGACGCAATGGTACCGCAAGAAGGGATGGCTGTGAGCCGAGCACATCTGCTGGGAGGCATCCGTTGAAAGGTCTCTGGGTCGTCTTTCCCTCGTGGTTCTACGCGGTCGCCGCCACCTACTTCGGCCGCTGGGGAGAGGCGCATTGGCTCAGGCGGCCGCACGATGCGCAGGGCGCACCGGTGTCCATTCGTGGTGATTGGGGAATCATCCTCATCACGAATTTGGTGTTCCTCTCACTGGTGCCGGTCTCGCTTCTCAGTGTGATCGGCGTTCTGCTCCCGTTTGGAGGTGCTCGTGCCGGTCTGTCGCTCGGGTTGGTCGCCTTCCTGTTCGGTTGCGTCCCGGCACGACTGATGGATGTGGAGCATCACGGCTGGGATCGAACTCTCTGGGCGATCCTCATTGATCTTCTGCGACTCGGTGGCGCGCTAATGATCATTGGCTGGCTGGTGATGTGATGTCGATCAACCCCTCTCGTTCCAAAACCGATCCGCTCCTTGCCTTGCGGCGCGAGTTTGAAATACCGCGTAACGTCGTCTTTCTCAACCATGCCGCCTTTGGACCGATTCCACGCCGCGGCCGAATCGCGGTCGAAGAGTTGATCCAGCGCCAAGGTTTCCTGCGCGGAGATCCCAACGTCGATAATGAATCGTATGCGATGCTGGCCGAGTTGCGATCGATGTTCGGACGGCTGGCTGGACAGGACCGTCATCGCGTCGGCTTTGTGCCAAACGCGTCCTATGGGCTCAACGCGATTCTCTGGGGAATGGATCTCAAGCCGGGCGAGACCATCCTGGTGCCGGCCAAGGAGTTTCCGGCGTTGGTCTACGCCGTGCGCGCGCTGGCGGGGCGCATTGGCGCCAACGTGCGGGCTATTCCCTGCCCCGACGGTTGCATCACATTGGAGGCGCTTGAGAAAGAACTCCAGCGCGGCGCCGCCGTCTGCGCGATATCGTGGGTGCAGTATTTCAACGGGTATCGCTACGACCTGCGTGCTGTGACCGAACTCTGCCATCGACATGGATGCGTCGTTGCCGTCGATGGATCGCAGGGCGTGGGCGCGATCCCGATGAATATGAAACGTGACGGCTTCGATGCCTTGGCGTGCGGCACTCAGAAGTGGCTTTTTGGGCAAACGGGCGCCGGGTTCATGGCGATCGCGCCCGATCCACTGCGCGCGATCCGCCCGCCGCAATCGGGATGGCTATCGTATGACTGGGGATACAAGTTCGGCGACCTGCAACGGTGGGACCGGCCACAGTATCCTGATGGGCGGGCCTGGGAGGTCGGAACCTACCCATACTTCTCCGTGCGTCTGGCCCATGCCGGGCTCTCGATCCTCACCGAATGCGGTACGGCGCGCATCTTTCGCCATCTCCAAGGCCTGCACCGCCGCTTGATCGAGGGGCTCGCCGGATCGTCTTATCGGCCGCTGCAATTCACGGACCCTAAGAATCGCTCCGGCATCATCACCATCGCCGGGCCGCAGGCTGCCCAATTGCACCACCACCTCTATTCCCACCGTGTTTATACGTCATTGCGCGAAGGGAACATCCGAGTCTCGCCGCACTTCTACAATACGGATGCGCATATTGACCGGCTCGTCCGTGAAATCCGGGAATTTGAGCACAAGCGTCCGAAACGTTCGGGGAAGTAGGCTCGTGATTACTAGGCCGCGTTGTCGCCGCATGATCTCCTGGTGTCTGGGTTCGCTCGCGGTTCTCGCCGCCGTGGGTGTCACGCAGAGGCTTGTCATGGCCGATCCGGATCCGCGCTACAAGCCCGGTGATTGGCGCGCCTTCACCTCGATGAGGTTTGTCACGTCGGCCGTTGTAACGATCGATTACATCTACTTCGGTACGAGTGGCGGCGTCGCCCGATATGATCGCAACGCGCAGAAGTGGGTCGATGCTCTCACGACGGCCGAGGGGCTCCCCTCCAATTCGGTTCTGCGCCTGGCGTACGACGATCTCACCGATGAGTTGTTCGCCGAAACCCCTGCGGGCAACTCGGTGTATCGACGCATCTGGGATGAATGGCGCTTTGTGCAAGAATTCCCCGACTCGCTGGTCCAAAACTGGCGCTCGACCAATCTCCTGAACCTGCAACTGCCCTTTGGCTATGATGCGCTCCAGCCGGGTTATATCAGGGATCCTCATCTGCGCTCCTACCGCATAGTCGGCGACATGCCCGATACGTACGGAAATGAATGGATCGGAACCTGGGGTGGGTTTGTCTGGCTGCATCCTTCGGCGATGATCGATCTGACGCCGCAGCAGTGGGGTTTGTACCACGATAACGTCGAAGCCATCTTCATCGACACGACTTCAATCTTCTTTGCCGGGCCCGACTATTATGATGTCGACGGCGCGCTCTCGATCTACGACACGGTCGCGTCAAGCTGGCAGTACATCGAATCCCACTTCACGGATGGATTTGCCTCCGATGCCATCCACCGATTCGCCGGTGAACCGGGCGGCCGCTATCTCTGGATGGCCACCGACCTCGGGGTTGTGAAGTACGATCGCCAGAAGTCCAGCTTCCGCACGTTCGGGCGGGCCAGCGGGCTTTCCGATGAGCGGGTGAACGCCCTTTGTCTCGACGGTGACATTCTCTGGGTTGGTACTGAGACCGGCGTCGAAGCGATCTATACGCCATCTGATTCTGTTTTTTCGGCCTCTTCACCAGACGTTCAAGATGCCAGCGTCAATGCTATCGTGGTGACGGATGACATCGTTTGGCTGGGCACCAATCATGGCCTTTTCCGTCTCGTGAAGCCTGAGCCAACCTGGACGCGATTCGATCGGTCCGACGGCGCTCTGTCCCGAAGCGTCCGCGCTCTATGTGTTCACGGGGACCAGTTGTACGTTGGAATGGACAGAGGATTGGGCATGGTCGATTTGACGATGCACAAGCCGGCCCGCGTCTACGAGGCCGCCGACGGATTGCCGGATGACAACATTTTTGACGTCGCGGTCACCGACAGCATTGTCTGGGCCGCCACGCGCACGGGTTTGGTGCGGTTCGTCCCCGCCACCCGTGAGCGGCGGGTGATCGGCGTCTCCGACGGGCTGCTATCGACTCAGGTGCAGACAATTGCTGTCGACGGTGACTATCTCTGGCTCGGTACCGCCAATGGTGTGAGCCGTTTCCGCTGGAACAACCCCTATCGAATCGACTGACGATTTCCGGTCGAAACTTGTCGTCTCGCGACACGTTCCACGTGTATATTTGACAGCCAGATGTGGATACACCTTCAGGAGGAGAATCGATGCGAAAAGTCGTGTGGAGCGGAATGATCGCTGTAGTGTTGCTGCTCGGTGCGATCACCGTGCGTGCCCTGCCTTTGCCTCCAATGTACGCGCCGGAACTTGTCAGTCAGTACAGTGATGCCGGCGACCGCGGGTACAAGGCCTTGGACGACGGTAAGACCGACGTTGCGGTGGCGGCTTTCCAGGAACAGGTCAAGCTCATCCCCGAAGGCAAGTGGGGCTACTACAACCTCGCCTGTGTCTACGGGCGCGGCAAGCAGGTCGAGCCGGCGTTCGAGTGGCTGACCAAAGCGGTGAACAACGGTTGGGATGATCCAGGTCAGTTGACGGGCGATAACGATCTGGAATCGCTCCGCAATGACCCGCGCTTCACGCCCTTGGTCGACAAGGCCAAGGCGAACATGCAAACCGCCCAGGCGCCGTTTGCGCAGGGGCTTCCCAAGTACGATTCCTCTCCCGTCAAGTTCCCGGACAAAGACTCACTCGACAAGTGGTCGGCCAATCAGGATGGGGCCTTGCGCAAGCAACGCGCGGTCTGGTTTGCATCCCAGGTCGATGCCGCGCGTCTGGACTACGAGGCGCGCCGGCTGGCGGGGCTGCGCGAAGTTTCGAAGGACGATCCCAAGTTCGATTACGGTCTTGAGCGCATCCGCGCCATCACGCGCATTCGCAGCCTGTACACCCCGTGGGGCGCACTCTCACAGGGCGCGATCAAGGAAGTGAATGACTACCTCGGCGCAAATCCTTCGAAGGAGGGACGTAGCGAAGCCAATTATCGCGCGGGTGTGGCGACGTTCTGCGAGAATCTTCCGTCGGGAGCGACCGATCCCGCTTGGGCCGCGTCTACGTCCGGCGCCAAGGCCTATTTCGCCAAAGTCGAGCCCGGCACCGAGTGGGAAGGCGCCGCGCAAGCGTGGCAATTGTCCTACGCGCTTGGTGACGCGGGGACCAATCGTGTCATGGTCGCGCCGCAATTGAAGGCGTTTGTCGAGAAGTACCGCGATGACAAGCACGGCATGGATGTCGCCGGCACCTTCTTCCGCGATGATGTGGTCTCGGCCATCTGGCCGATCGCGACCCAAGGCACCGACGTCGATGGCAAGCCGGTTTCGTTGACGGATTACAAGGGCAAGGTTGTCCTGCTCGACTTCTGGGCGACGTGGTGTGGTCCTTGCCGCGCTGAACTGCCGCATGTTCTCGAAGCCTACAAGAAGTACCACGATCAGGGCTTCGATATTCTCTCGGTCTCTCTCGATTACGCCGACAAGACCACCGTCGACGCCTACAAGAAGTGGATCGCTGACAAGGGTATGACTTGGCGGCACATCTACGATCAACAGGATTGGAAGGGACCGCTGGTCAAAGCCTACCTCGTCGACGGTTCTGGCATTCCCAGCCCGTTCCTGATCGGACGTGACGGGTCATTAGTCGCGGCCGGTGAACAGTGTCGTGGCGATGAATTGGTCAAGTCGATCGAGAAGGCGCTGCAAAAAGGCTCGTGATCCGGTTCACATAACTCGATTTGACGGCCCCGTCTGAACTGAGACGGGGCCGTTTTCACTTTGAGAACAAGAGGCTTCTAGCCCCTTGGTCTTGCTTGGCCGTAGGGGCCGATCGAGATCGGCCCGGGCGGCTCCCGAGCCGCCCCTATAGCAACGTGTTTGGTGCCCCACAGCTTGCTGTGGGAATCTTCATTCGCGAGTCATCTCACCCACCGCAAGCGGTGGGCCACCTGTCCGCATGTTCGCTGTCCCACCGCTTGTCCGCCTCGCGCGAACGCGGGGATGTGAGCCAAATCCGCCACCACAGACAACTTGCTTAGTTCAATGACGCGGGGCTCATTAGGTCGAGCCAGATCGACTGTGGCTCCGGTCTCGCCGCCATGCACGCCAAGAACCCCACACGCATATCACCCCGTTCGACCGAGTCAGTGCCGGTCTGGTCCAGGAATCTGCCGCTGTACGTCTGCTTGGCCTTGGTGATCGTCTGGGCAATCGCTGACATCGCATCCTCCTACCCCGATCATTTCTTCCCGCGGACCTGGGACGAGGCCATCTACGCGCATGATGTCGTCACGCCCCAAGCCGTGTTTGGCGAATACAAGGAAGGGGCGACCAGTTACGCACCCGCCAAGCTGGGATATGGCCTGGCTCTGTCCGCGGCGGTCTCTCTCTTCGGCATCAATGGGGCCATGTACCTGTCCACGGTATGTTGGCTGCTCGCCATACTACTCGTCGGATCCAACTGCGCGCGGCTGTTCGGCGCGCCGGCAGGACTCTACGCCGCGGCGTTTCTCTCGTTCTCCCCGCTGCTGGGCAAATACCTCGCCGAGGCGGGACCAACGACCCTTGCAGCACTTGGCTTCGTTCTCTTCTGGATCGCGCTTTGCCGGCGTCGCGCCTGGTTCACCGGCCTGACGGCGGGCCTCATCGCACTGGTCGACTTCAAGTGGGCGCTGCCGGCGGCCCTGGTGTTTGTCGTCAACGAGATTCTGAACGCGTCGCGTCAGGGCCTCCTCGCTCGCATCAAATATGTGATTCTCACGGGATTCTTCTCACTGCTCCCGATCGCCGCAGCTCTCGTCGTTCACCCGACCTTCGGCAGTTATCTTTCCACCTACGTCTTCGGACACGCCGCACTGGAAGGGTTCAGTCCCTCGCCAATCTTCCTGTATTACCTCGTGCGCTTCGGCGCCGCCCCGGCGATTGCCGTGGGCATCGTTGCCGGGATTCTCCTGAACTCTTCCAGAAAATCGGAGGGAAGCGCAACAAAGACTGCCGCTCTCCGGGCGGCGCTGGTCGTGACGTTAGTCCCGCCGCTCTTTTATTCGTTGTTCGGCTCGCTCAAGGCGGTGCGCTTTCTGGCAGTGACCTTTCCGTTGATGGCCGTCGCGTTGGGATTCTCCGCCGCCCTCATCTGGCGCGCCGTCGAACGCCCTCGCATCAACGCTGCTGCCGCCGTCGCTGCACGTTGGATAGTCGCGCTTTTTCTGGCCGGGTCGATTGTGGTCGCCTCTGATGGCCCAGCACGGCATCTGAGATTGAGGGCGGGGTTTGAACCGGCGCTGAATCACTTGAAAGAAACGACGGTCAAGGATGGTTCTGTTTCATCGTACATTTGGCCCATCGTCCTTGGCGTTTGGTACTACCCGCTCGCCGTCAAGAAACCGTTCCTCCTCGACGGGCTTCTGGCCACGGACAAGTGGGTGATCCTCGACCCGATGCTTGATCGCGTGACCACCGATATGCGAGCGCATCAAGCCGGGGACACGACGTCGGCCTCGGATGACGGGTGGCGCGCGATCGACCAGTGGATTCACCAAGCTTCCGCGCCGCTGTTCAAGGCGCCAAGCGAGTACTACTCCTCCGATTACTTTCTCTGCGAGAATGTCATGGGCGGGATACCGACCCTGCGCCGCTGGCATGCCTGGAGTGCGTCTCTCTCCGATTCACTGGAACTGCTACAGATCGACCCGGACAAGGCGCGCACCCTCCGACCCCCGGTGTTTGGACCCTGAAAGCACCGAAACGCATTGGAATCAGGTCAAACACCTGCCCGTTTTGGCCGATAACTACTTGTGGACCGGTTGCGTCGTCGATTTGACCCTCCGGGCCAAGCCGTACCCGTTCATCGAATTGTAAGACAACAACTTCGGTCTTGTAAACACGGCGGGGCGCCGTGATATTTCCGGGGGACTGGACGGTCCCTCTTACGTACTAACTGGTAGAGACCAGTCGGCAGGAGGCCGGCCGGGACCGCCGGGAGGCTCTGAGCAGTGAAACTTGAACTTAGATTAGGTCTGCGCCAGATCATGGCGCCACAACTCATACAGTCTTTGAAGATGCTCCAGATGCCGATTCTGAAGCTGGAGCAAACCCTGCGTCAGGAACTCGCCACCAACCCCCTCCTCGAAGAAGTCGAGGCCGTGGAAACCGAAGGTGAAGAGAAGCAGGAAGAGGAAAGCCTCGCCGAACCCGCCCAACCGGAAATCACCGTTACCGAGGGGGGCGAAAAAAGCGACTTCGACTGGGAGACCTATTTCGACGAGGGCTCCGAGTTTGTTCCGCGCCGCGCCTCGGAGCAATTCGAAGACACCATGGAGCACACGCCGGCGGCGGAAACCACCCTGTACGATCATCTTCTCGAACAACTGCAGCTTAGCAAGGTCTCCGAAGAGGAAATTGAAATCGGCGAGTATATCATCGGCAATCTCGATGACGACGGTCTGCTGCACATGACCCCCGAAGAGCTTGCGGCCGATCTCAAGACCGATCCGGTGAAGGTCACGATCGTCTTGAAGTTGATCCAGACTTTCGAGCCGCCGGGAGTGGGTGCTCGCGATTTTCAGGAATCGCTTCTGATCCAGCTCCAACTAAAGAATCTGAAGGACACGCTCCCGTACCGCATCGTCGCCGAACACTGGCACGAACTGGACCGCAAGACGCACACCCAATTGGCCCATGCTCTCGGTGTGGCTCCCGAGCGCGTCATCGAGGCGATGGAAGACTTGCGTACACTGTCGCCGCGGCCGGCGCAGGGACGGTTTGCCCCCGGTGCTCGACCCGTTGTCCCCGACCTGGTCGTCGAGAAAGTCGACGAGCAGTACGTCGTTTATCACAATGATCGCCATGTTCCGCGTCTGCGCGTGAACAGTTCGTACAAGGAGTTGCTCCGGCGCGGCCAGACCGTTCCCGCCGAGACCAAGCAGTATGTGCGCGAGAAGCTCGAACAGGCGCGCTGGCTTCTGAACGCCATCAACCAGCGCCGCTCGACAATGGTGCGTGTCATGGAGGCGATTGTCGAGGAGCAGAAGGAGTTCTTCGATAAGGGGCCGGCATTTCTCAAGCCCCTCATTATGGAGGAAATTGCGCGCAAGGTTAACGTCAATGTTGCCACGATCTCGCGGGTCGCCAACGACAAGTATGTCCAGACACCCCAGGGCGTGCGCGAGATAAAGTTCTTCTTCAACGCCGGCGTGGCGCGTTCCGACGGCGAATCGATGACCAAGCCCTCGGTTAAGCAGCGCATCGAGGCGATCATCGCCGCCGAAGAACTGGCCAATCCACTCTCCGATCAGGAGATTTACCAGAAGTTGCAGGCCGAAGGCATCAAGATGGCGCGGCGTACGGTGACCAAGTACCGCGAGGAACTCCACATCCCGGCCGCGCGCTTCCGGAAGCGTATTCCGGAGAAACCTGCTGAACTGCAGTCCGACTTGCCTCCCACGGAGGCAGTGCTGCCGGACCCGAGCGGCCGTCCAGTCTCGGAAGTTGGATCGGGGAGCATGTGGGAGTAAGCCCCGGCGGTCTTGTCGAACTTTTTGCCGTGCCGCAGACGAACCACAATTGCGTGCGAAAAGGGACGGGCGTATCATGCGACCGTCCCTTCATGTTGAAGGTGGGGCACTCATTGACGATGAGACAGGCCTGCCGGACGACCGATTCAGGACTTGCACCCTTTAATTTGGTAGGAATTCGAACGCGTTGCCCCCGAAGGGGATAGGCATCGCGCCGGAGAGCGATGGATCGCCACTTAGGGTTGGAAATGGTGCGTGTCACCGAGGCCGCGGCGTTGGCTTCGGCGCACTGGTTGGGCAAGGGCGAAAAGAACGCCGCCGACCAGGCCGCCGTCAAAGCGATGCGCTCTGTCTTTAATGAGATCGAATTCGATGGCACCGTGGTGATCGGCGAGGGCGAGCGCGATGAGGCGCCGATGCTCTACATCGGTGAACGAGTCGGCACTGGCAAGGGGACGGCTGTCGACATTGCCCTCGATCCGCTGGAATGCACCAATTCCGTCGCTTACGCCCGTCCCAACGCGCTCGCGGTGGTGGCGGTCGCCCGGAAAGGGCACTTCCTCCATGCGCCCGACACGTACATGGAAAAAATCGCGGTTGGGGAGAAGGCCCGCGACGCCATCGATCTCCGCAAGAGCACGGCCCAGAATCTCCATGACGTTGCGGATGCCCTCGGCATGCTGGTGGAGAATCTCACGGTTGTCATCCTCGATCGCGAACGGCACGCCGATTTAATCGCCGAGGTCCGCACGGTGGGTTGCCGGATCCAGTTAATACCGGACGGCGATGTCTCGGCGGCCATCGCCACCGCTCTGCCCGACACCGGTGTCGACGTCTTGATGGGTACGGGTGGTGCGCCCGAGGGTGTCTTGGCGGCGGCGGCGATGCGTTGTGTCGGCGGCGCGCTCCAGGGACGCCTGAAACCGCGCAACCAGCAGGAAATCGACCGCGCCAAGGCCATGGGCGTGGCCGATGTCAACCGTGTCTACACCGAATCGGAACTCGCCCGCGGCGAGAACATCATGTTCGCCGCGACGGGAGTGACCAATGGCGACATGCTGCGCGGCGTCCAGTTCACGCCCTGGGGCGCCGTGACCCATTCGATCGTCATGCGATCCCTCACGCGCAGCATCCGCTTTATCGAGACGCGGCATTCCGCGCAATCGGGGACCGCCTTTGCGCATTATCAGGGAGACTAAGAGTTTGCGCGTCGTGGCCGCTTTGCCGCGACGCCACATCCGATGGGCTCGGTTTTTAATCCACAGGACCACAACAAGCCGGCGCCAAGCGTCGCGCGCGGAGAGGAGCCGATCATGCCTGTACGTGTGACAGCGCGTCACTTCGAGTTGACCAGCGAACTCAAGCAATTGGTGGAAGCCCGATCCCAACATTTCGAGAAATTCTTCTCCAACATTCTCGATCTGCATTGGACCCTGGACGTCGACAAGCACCGTTTTATCGCCGACACGTCCGCGCAAGTCTACGGTTCGACGCTCACCGGCCATGCCGAAGCCGGTGACATGCGCGCCGCCATCGATGGGGCCGCTGAAAAAATGGAAGGGCAATTGAAGAAGTACAAAGGCCGTCTCAAAGAGAAAGATCCGAAAGCCATCGCCGAGGCGAAATCGTCGGCGCTACAGAACGGGATGGCTGAGGAGTAGCTCCGGCTGCTTCTTTGCGGGGGATCCCATGGATGGCGTGACCATCGAACGTTTGATGGAAGATCGGCGCGAGCAGTTCGAACTGACCGTGCTCGCCGGACGCGCCGGACTGAAACACCAGATCCAAAACGCGGAAATTCATCGCCCGGGTCTGGGCCTCTCCGGGTATCTCGAGCGCTTTCCCCACAAACGCACGCAGGTTCTTGGTGAGACCGAGATGGTGTATCTCGCGTCGCTTTCCTCGGATCGGCGGCGCGAAGTCTTGGAAAGTCTCCACAACATGGGTCTGTCGCTGGTCATCATCTCGAAGAACCAGCCCGCGCTTCCGGAAATGATGGAATTGGCCGACAAGTATCAGGTCCCGCTTCTCGGAACGCGTCTGTCGACCACCGATTTCATCACGCGATTGTCGGTTTACCTCGACGTTCGGTTCGCTCCGACGACACAGATCCATGGGACCCTAGTCGACGTGTATGGCGTCGGGTTGCTTTACACGGGCCGTTCGGGAATCGGCAAGTCCGAGGTCGCGCTCGATCTCATCGAACGCGGGCACCGTTTGGTGGCCGACGATGTCGTGCGCATTACGCGTCGGGCGCCGCAAGTGATCATCGGAACCGCCGGCGCGCACCTCGGTCACCACATGGAGATTCGTGGTGTCGGCATTATCAATGTCGAGAAACTATTCGGTATCCGGGCCGTGAGGTTGCAGAAACGCATCGAGGTGGAGGTCCGTCTTGAGGTGTGGCAGGATGACTCCGAATACGAGCGCCTCGGTCTCGAGGACAAATACACCACGATCCTGGGTGCCGAGATCCCGCTGGTGACCATTCCCCTGTCTCCGGGGAAGAATATCACGGTCATCTCGGAAGTCATCGCGATGAACCACATGCTCAAGATCTACGGGGTTCATACGCCGCGCGAATTCTCCCGCGCCCTCTCGGAGGAGATGATGCGCCGCAACGCGACCGCCCAATACCTCGAATCCGACACCGAATAGCAGCACTGGAACACCGGCCTTGGACGGCCGATATAACAAGAAAGCCAGGGAATTCGGCCCGAACCCCGGGCATTGGCCGGGGACTCGGTGGCTGAGGCGGGAGACTTGCCTATGGACGGCGCCAAGACAGAACTGAAAGTCGGCATCACCGTTCTGGTGGCGGTCACCATCCTCGTGGTCGGACTCCTCTGGCTCAAGGGCTTTGAACTCCACAAGAGCCGGTACCTGCAATATGTCTGGTTCCCCAACATCGGCGCCCTGAATGTGGGTGATCCGGTCTCGATCTCAGGTGTCAACAAGGGCAAAGTCGAGTCGATTGCGCTTTCCGAGGGTGGCGTCAAAGTGGGTCTGTATCTGGCCAACGATGTGCCGCTTCGCCGCGACGCGAGCTTCACGATCAAGAACGTTGGGTTAATGGGAGAGCGGTTTGTCGACGTGCGGACGGGATCCGCCGCCGAGCCCTTGCCCATCGATTCCGTGGCCCGGGGCGTCTACGATACTGGTATTCCGGAAGTCATGGGGCTGATGGGGCACATGACCGAGGACGTGCGCGATTTGGTACAGGCCATTCGCGCTTCCATCGGCTCCGACACCACGCTTGACCGCCTGGCGGCCGTCGCCTCCAGCTTGGAACGAGTATCCTCGCAAAGCGCGACGTTGATCGAGCACAATCAGGCGGGGATCGACAAGGCTGTGGTCGACTTCGGCGCCGCCGCCGCGGGCTTAAGGCGCATGATCGAATCCGATGATCAGCTTGTCGATCGCTCGGTTCACCGTATCGATTCGACCACCGCCCGCCTGGCGATCTTTGCCGAACGCCTCGATTCGTTGGCGACCGCCGCGCACAGCATCGTCAGTGATCTGAGAACCAGTCAGGGGACTCTGCCCCGGCTCATCCATGACGACCAGCTCCTGCGCCGTTGGGAGGCGACCGTCAACGATATCGACGAGCTGGTGGGCGATATTCGCGCCAACCCCAAGAAATACCTCAAGGTGAATGTATCACTTTTCTGATCGGCCCCTTCTTTCCGCGAAATACCCAAACATTCCGTCCGGTTTGCCGTTAGATTGATTCGACGCCCTCGAATTCGCGATGGTTCGTCGGCTACGCCCTATGCGCTCCCGTTACCGTTTGATCCGGACATACCTGAGACGCTACCAGAAGTACCTCTGGTGGGGGCTTGTCTCCATTGCGGCCACCAATGTCCTCGAACTGCTTTCGCCTCTGGTTCTCAAGCGCGCCATCAACCGCATCGAGAACGGGGGAGACGTCTCGCTGCTCGCCTGGGACGCCAGTTTGGTTGTGCTCCTGATGCTGGGTGCCGGATTGTTCCGCTTCCTGGTCCGGCGCACGGTGATCTGGGGTTCCCGCAAGATCGAGTTCGACATGCGCGCCGATCTGTTCCGTCACATACTGAAACTCGACGGCGGCTTCTTCGACCGAACTCCCACCGGTGATATCATTACCCGGGCCTCGTCGGACATTGAGCAAGTGCGGATGATGATCGGCCCGGGCGTGATGCAGGGCATCAACACGCTCGTCGTCACCTTGGTTGCCATCCCGCTCATGGCCCACTTGGATTGGCAGATGACACTGTACGCGCTTATGCCGCTGCCGATTCTGGCTCTGCTCACCAATCTGCTTGGCGGCGCCGCTCACAAGCGGCAGATGGCCATTCAGGAATCGTTCTCGGCCCTCTCGTCTTCGGTACAAGAGTCATTCGCCGGGATCAGGGTGCTACGTGCGTTTTCACGGGAAGAAGATCGCAACCGCCACTTCTTCCGCGATAGCCTCGAGTATGTCCGCTTGAACATGCGTCTGGTCAAGATGTACGGCGCGTTCATTCCTCTTCTGACGCTGTTGTCCAGTGCCGCGGTCGTCATCGTGCTTTATGTCGGTGGTCGCGGTGTCATTTCCGGGCGTGTCGACTTGGGCACGCTTGTGGCCTTCTCGGTCTATCTCGGCATGCTCATCTGGCCGATGATTGCGCTGGGGTGGGTGGTCTCGTTGTACCAACGTGGCCTGGTGTCTTTGGACCGGCTCGGCGCGATCCTCGATACTGCGCCAACGGTCGTTGACCCGCCCGCAGATCATGTCATCACGGTCAACAAGGGCCCGCTTGAGTTCCGCCACCTGTCATTTGCCTACCCCACCAAGCCGGCGACCAACGGCGACCCGGAGAGCCCGCACGGCCGCCACTGGGCGCTACACGAAGTCTCATTTTCGATCTCTCCGGGGGAGACGGTCGCAATCGCCGGTCCAACGGGGTCGGGCAAATCCACTGTTGCCCACTTGCTTTGGCGCCGCTATGCCGTGCCGGATCACACGCTTTTCATGGGCGGCGTCGACGCGAACTCAACGAGAACGAGTGAGTGGCGAGAGCGTATCGCAATGGTCTCGCAGGAGCCATTCCTGTTTTCCGACACGCTCGGCAACAACATCAATCTCACCGGCCGCGCGGTCGACGATGCCGCCGTCGAACAGTTGGCGCGCGAGGCTGCCCTCGATAAGGACGTTTCCGATTTCCCGAAAGGGTACCAGACGATTATCGGTGAACGCGGCATCACTCTCTCCGGCGGCCAGAAGCAAAGGGTCACACTGGCGCGCGCCCTCGGATCGGATGCCGACATTCTGGTGCTCGACGATGCCTTCAGCGCCGTCGACGCCCAGACCGAGCACGAGATCACCACGTATCTCTCGCGACGGTTCGGCTCCCGCATCATTATTCTGATCACCCACCGCATCGCGACCTTGAAACGCATGGATCGCATCCTCTTCTTGGAGGAGGGGCGGCTGGTGGATTCGGGATCGCACGATGAGATGATTGCGCGCGCTGGGGCGTATGCGCGTTGGGTCGAACGTGAGGCGATCATTCAGGAACTGGAAGAGATGTAATGTCCGACGCGTTCTTCGAAGATGAAGCCCTGGGCAAGGCCTACGATCACCGTCTCATGCGACGGTTGATCGGGTATTTGCGTCCCTATCGCTGGGCCGTGATCATTTCCTTGGTGCTCCTCTTGATCTCGTCGGCGTTGACGATTGCCGGGCCGTGGGTGATCGCCCGCCTGATCGACGGCCCGATTGCGCACAAGGACGTGTCGGGCCTGGCCATCTGGATCTACGCCTACATCGGCATTCTGGTCGGCCAGTTCGCGATTCAGTTTGTCCACATGGTCATGACGCAGTGGATCGGGCAGAAAGCGATGCTCGATCTGCGCACTCAACTCTTCGATCACCTCATGTCGCTCGACATGAGCTTCTTCGACCGCAACCCCGTCGGGCGGCTGTTGACCCGAGTCACGAGCGATGTGAACGCGCTGAGCGAACTATTCGCATCGGGTGTCGTGACGATCTTTGGCGATGTGATCACCCTTCTGGCCATTATCGGCGCGATGCTGTACCTGAACACCAAGCTCGCTTTGGTCACCTTCGCCGTGCTGCCCCTCCTGTTTGCGGCCACGTGGATCTTCAAGATCCGGGTACGCGAGGCGTATCGTGAAGTGCGCCGTCTCGTTGCCCAAATGAACACCTATTGGCAGGAACGCGTGACTGGCATCGCTGTCGTCCAGGGCTTCAATCTCCAGGATAAAAGCCTCGACGGGCACCAGACCCGAAACGCGGACTTGCGCGATGCCAATTTGCGGTCCGTTCTGCATTACGCCGTCTACTTCCCTGTGGTCGAACTCATTGGCTCGTTCTCGCTGGCATTGATTATCTGGTACGGCGGTGGCAAAGTTGTGCAGAGCGTGATGACGTTCGGCGCCTTGACGGCGTTCATTCAATACGCCGAGCGATTCTATGCACCGATCCGCGATCTGGCGGACAAGTACAACATTCTCCAAGGCGCCATGGCCGCGTCCGAGCGCGTCTTTAAGCTCCTCGACACCAAGCCGACGCTTCTTGTGCCCTCCGTCTCGTTGCCCGTCGCCGGGCCACGCGACGATGGCTCAGGCTCGGTGGAATTCAAGAATGTCTGGTTCGCCTACCAGAAAGAAGACTGGGTGCTGCAGGATGTCAGTTTCCGAGTCGATTCGGGGGAGACGGTGGCTTTGGTGGGCGCGACGGGATCGGGAAAGACGTCGATCGCCAATCTCCTTACCCGTCTCTATGAGTTCCAACGCGGCGAAATCACCGTGGATGGGCGCGACGTTCGTGCCTGGGATCCTCGGGCCTTGCGACGCCGTGTCGGGACTGTTTCGCAGGACGTATTCCTCTTTTCCGGAGAGCTGGCCGACAACATCCGCATGGAGTCCGAACAGTTCGATGAGGAGGCCCTGCGCCGCGCTGCCTTACGCGTCGGTCTGGAGCGTCTTTCCGAGGGTAATGGCGACGCACTCCGGCGTAAGGTCGGCGAGCGGGGTTCGGGGCTCTCGGTCGGGGAAAAGCAGTTGGTCGCCTTCGCTCGCGCCGTGATTTCCGACCCGGGGATCCTGATTCTCGATGAGGCCACTTCGTCGGTGGATCACCGAACCGAGGCGCGCATTCAGGAGGCGTTGTCCGAGGTGTTCGCGGGGCGGACCAACATCGTAATTGCACATCGTCTCTCGACCATTCGATTCGCCGATCGCATCATCGTGCTGCACAAGGGACGAATTCGCGAGGTGGGGCGGCACGACGAACTGATCGCACTGGACGGCATCTACGCCCGCCTCTACCATCTTCAGGAAGAAGTCGAACGCCCCGCCGAAACGTCCGGGTCCCTCACTACAGGATCGTAGTTTGTGGCCCTGACTCCCGGTCAGGGCGAAGCGTAAGAATTCATCACATGTGCGTGTCAGCTCTCGGGCTGACAGAACATTGTCGTCCTTCGGACGACCGTGGTTGCAGCTCTGGGCAACCACGGCCACACAAGAACAAGATGGCGGCCACCCGGCCAGCCGCGTGCTTGCCTTTCTGCATGAGTGCGCCCAGCCGAGGAATCCGCTTTTCTTCTGCCCCGACACGATGTGTCTTCCCTACATGGTTGGCACAAATCCCGATCCCGTCTGGACCGAGTACCTGAGTGCGGCTCTCCCCATCGCGCGCGATGCCGGTAAGCTGCTGGCCGAACGCTTTGGTGGTGTCCGGACCATCGAACTCAAAGGGGCCATCAACCTGGTCACCGAGATGGACCGTCGGGCCGAAGACCTCATCGTCTCGCGTCTCGCGAAAGCCTTCCCAGGATTTGCCATCATTGCGGAGGAAGGCTCGGGGCTAAATGCCGAAAGCGAGTTCGCGTGGTACGTCGACCCCCTCGATGGCACAACCAACTACGCTCATGGGCTGCCCGTTTTTTGTGTCTCTCTCGGACTCTGGCGGACGGACCAGCCGATCTGCGGGATCGTGTTTCACCCGATGGGAGATGAGCTTTTTACAGCCATCACCGGGGGTGGGGCGTTTCTGGGCGACCGTCGGCTCGCCGTCTCTCCGACCACCGACCTGGGCAATGCCATTTTGGCAACCGGCTTTCCCTATGATATCCGCGACAGCGAGTTCGACAATCTCGACCACTTCGCTCGCTTTGCCAAGAGGGCGCGCGCCATCCGTCGCATGGGCGCCGCGGCGCTCGATCTGGCCTGGACTGCGGCTGGACGTTTCGACGGTTTCTGGGAGATGAAGCTCTCGCCGTGGGATTTCGCCGCGGCCACAATTCTCTGCCGGGAAGCAGGCGCGCTCATCACCGATTTCGATGGGCGACCATTCTCACTGAAGCGCGGGCAAGCGGTCGTCGCCAACCCGATCCTACACGCTCAGCTGCTGAGTGTGATCCGTCAAGGACGATACCCTCGCTGAGCCGGTCGACGGATGCACGATTACCCGATCCTACGTGATCTCGTCATCATCTTTGCCACAGCAATTGTCGTTGTGGCTGTTCTGCGTCGCATCGGCATTCCGCCCATCGCTGGGTTCATCGTGTCGGGTGCAATCGTCGGTCCACAGGCGCTCGGATTCATTTCCGATCCCGGCGAGGTGGCGTTGCTGGCGGAGATTGGCGTCGCCCTCCTGCTGTTTGGGATTGGCCTCGAACTCTCGCTGGAGCGGTTGCGCAAACTCTGGCGTCCGGTTCTCGTGGGTGGCGCGCTCCAAGTTGGATTGACCCTGACCATCGTGCTTCTCGCAGCGCCGCTTCTGGGCATCACGCGCGCCCAGGCGTTTTGGGCTGGTGCGGTCGTTGCCGTTTCGAGCACCGCGATCGTCCTGCGCGGACTCGAGTCGCGAGGAGAATTGGATGCTCCGCAGGGACGCATGACCCTCGGCATCCTGATCTTTCAGGATCTTTGCGTTGTGCCGATGATGTTGGCAATCCCAATCGTCTCGGGTTCGTCGTCTCTCGGTGGCTGGATCTGGATCGCGGCGCTCGCGACCCTGGCGGCGCTGGGACTGGTGCTCCTGGCGGCGCGATTGATTGTGCCGCGTCTGCTCCATCTGGTGGCGCGCACCCGTCAGCGCGATCTGTTCATCCTGGCCGCGCTCCTGGTCTGTATCGGCACCGCCTGGCTGGCATCACTGGCGGGTGTCTCGCTCGCCCTTGGGGCGTTCTTGGCCGGTCTGATCGTTGCCGGCAGCGAATACCGCCATCAAGCCATGGCCGACCTGATTTCGCTGAAAGAGGTTCTGACTGGATTGTTCTTCGTCTCCATCGGCATGCTTCTGGGGCCGCGCGCCATTGTTCAACATCTCGGAGAAATCGCGGCAATCCTCTTCTTGGTCATCGTCGGTAAGGCGCTCGTGGTCATGCTGGTCGCTCGGCTGATGAATCTCCCGCTACGGGTCTCGGTTCTGACCAGCGTCGCGCTCGCTCAGATCGGCGAATTTTCGTTTGTTCTCTATCGCGCGGCCAAGGGCACGTCGCTCGAGGCCTTCCCATACCGCGATTCCCTGCTGGTCGCGATCATTCTTTCAATGATCGTGACTCCCTTCCTTTTGACTCAGGCCCCGCGCCTGGCCAATCTGGCCTCACGTTCCTCGCTGCTCAAGCGCCTCTATCGCAGCTCGCTTGATTTCGAGGCCAGCGAGGAGTCGGAGATTCTCAGCGATCATGTGATCATCGCCGGCTGGGGTGTTTCCGGCCAAGAACTGGGGGCCGCGCTGAGGGCATCCGGCCTTCCCTACATCATCGCGGATCTGAATCCGGAGACGGTGCACCGCGCCGCGCAAGAAGGTGAACCAATCGTCTATGGTGATGTGACCACCGAGGATGTGCTCGAACACCTGGGAATCCGTTCCGCACGGATGTTTGTGGTGGTGGTCAACGATCCTTCCGCGGCGGAGCGCGCGGTGCGCGTCGCACGCCGCTTAGTGCCGACTCTTCCCATCCTGGTTCGTGCTCGCTACCTGACGAATGTTGATCCGCTTCTGAAGGCGGGGGCCACCGACGTTGTTCCCGCCGAAATCGAGGCCGCCGTCGAGGTCACCGCACGCGTCCTGCTCTCCTGTGGCTCCGACATCCGCGAAGTCAACGATGAGTGCAAGCGCATCCGCGAGAGAAGGGAAGAGGAACAAGAAGAACCGGCTCCTGAATCATAATCTGGAAAATCCGGATGGTGCGCGGCTCGCTGCGAACGCTCACCGCAGGGGCGCTCTCGCGCTGAAACCACATCGGCGGCGAGGGAGGAGGTTCGTTCGACCGTTACGCCGCGCGTTCCGCCAGCGTTCTCAGAATCTCCCCGATCCGATCGATACGGAAGGGCTTCATCAGGAACGCGTCGGCGGCGCCACCGGCCAGCTCACGGCCGGTAAGCGAGGCGGCATAGCCAGAGATGAGAATCACGGGGATGTCAGGATGGATGGATTTGACAGTCTTGACCAGAGTCTCGCCGCTCATTCCCGGCAGCTTGTAATCGACAATGATGGCGTCGGGAGAATGGTGCTCGATGTGAGTCAGCGCATCTTCGGCATTGTCGACGCTTTGGGCGTCATACCGCATGGCCTCGAGAATCTCGAGCAGCAGAATCCGGAATTGGGGATCATCCTCAACGACCAGGATGCTGCGAATCGCCCGCTTGTGCGTCCCCGCACCGCCGTTGCCGGGTTTGGTCAGGACACGTGCGAGCACGTCTTCGATCTTCGACAACCGGAAGGGTTTCATCAGAAACGCGTCGGCGCCGGCGTCCACCGCCTCGGCCTTATCCTGCGGCACCGCAAATCCGGTAATCATGACAACCGGCAACTCCGGGTGCGCCGATTTGAGTCTCTGAAGCAGCGCCAGCCCGTCGATTTCCGGCATACGGATGTCAGTGACGACGCAATCGAAGGACTGCTCTTCCAGCATGTCCAAGGCCTCACGGCCGTTGCTGGCCTGGGACGCTGTGTACCCGAGCGAACTTAAAGCCTCAGTGAGAAGGCCGCGGATGCGCGGATCGTCATCGACGATCAGAAGATTCTTGGATGGTGATTCCGACACTGGCGACCCCCCCCGGGAATGCCAAGCGCCGCTTCGATCTTATGCCTTTGCTTTCGACTTGGATGCGGCGCGCTTGCGACCACGAATGAGTCCGAGGAGTTCCTCGGTTTTCTCTTTAAGTAGGTCGGCAGATTCCGCCTCAACGTTAAGCCGCAGGAGCGGTTCGGTGTTGGAGGGACGCGCGTTAAACCGCCAGTGGTCGAAATTGATGGTCAGCCCGTCGAGGCGATCGACCACTCGATCCGGGAAGGCCAAGGCTATCCGCTGGATTGTCTTGGGGATGCTGGCAACCTTGGTGTTTAACTCCCCCGAACGGAAATACGGATCCACACTGCGCGCCAGCTCTGAGAGAGACATGCCGGATTCGGACAGCACTTCCATCGCCATCATCAACGCAATCAATCCGGAGTCGGCGTACCAATTGCGCTGGAAGTAGAAGTGGCCGGAATGCTCGCCACCAAAGAGGGCGTTCTCACGCTTCAGCAAGGGCTTGATCAACGCGTGTCCGACCGGTGTCCGCACTGCTTGTCCGCCCGCGGCTGTGATTGCCTCCGGCACCGCACGCGAACAGATCAAATTGTAGAGAATCGTCGCGCCGGGATTCTTCTTCAATAGGCTCTTGGCCACGAGGAGCGTGACGATATCGCCGCCAATTGGCTCCCCGTTCTCGTTGATGAGGAGCATGTGATCGCCATCGCCGTCAAACGCCACGCCGAAATCGGCTCTTTCGCTGGCCACTCGCCTCTGCAAATCCTTGATGTTATCCGGCTCAATCGGATTAGCGGGATGATTGGGAAATGTGCCGTCCAGTTCGAAGTAGAGCGGGATCACCGTGCAGGGCAATTGGCTGAACACCTTCGGCGCCGTGACCCCGGCCATGCCATTGCCGGCATCGATCACGATCTTGAACGGATGGATCTTTGTCGGGTCGATGAACGAGAGCACGTGATCGGCGAAGGCCGACAGGATCTCGCGGGATTCGATCTTGCCTGGTCCTGACTCATGGTCCCAGTCTCCGAGGGAGACCGCTTCCTGAATTCGATAAATGCCATCAGTTCCCGACAACGGCTCCGCATCCTTGCGGCACATTTTGAAACCGTTGTATTCGGGCGGGTTGTGTGAGGCCGTGACCATAACGCCGCCGTCGGTGCTGAGGTGGCCGACCGCGAAATACAATTCATCCGTCGACACACGGCCGACGTCGATCACATGGCAGCCGCTGTCCACCAAACCCTGGCAGAACGCGTCCGCCAGTTGGTCGGAATGGGTGCGCATATCGCGTCCCACGGCGATGGTCGGCCCGGCAATCTCGTTGCGGAAAGCACGCCCGATAACGCGCGCCACCTCCGGATTCAGTTGATCGGGGACTACCCCGCGGATGTCGTAACGCTTGAATATGGCCGGATCAACATGCGGACCGACCGGAGTCCGCTTTGCCACACTGCGCATCGTCGAAATCTCCTAACGGCGGGTACTCGCCCCCCGGACCAAAAACGAAAGAATCTCCCCCTCAGTCAATTGCCTTCCGCAAGATCCAAGCCTGACTTGACCCCGGTGGCGTACACCACCAAATTGGCTCCACCTTGGAGCGTGTGATGGCATCGGTGGAATTCGAGGGGATCTGCAAGTCGTTTGGCGCCACCCCGGCCTTGCGAGACGTCAGCTTCCGCATCGACGACGGCGAGTTCTTTGTCATTGTCGGCCCGTCGGGCTGCGGCAAGTCAACGCTGCTGCGGCTGGTCGCCGGACTCGAATTCGCCGACTCAGGCGCGATTCGTATTGACGGCCGCGACGTCTCGGCATTGCCCCCGAAGGATCGCGGCGTGGCGATGGTGTTTCAGTCCTACGCGCTCTACCCGCACTGGACCGTTGCCCAAAACATCGCCTTCCCACTCAAGATCCGGGGTGTGCCTCGGAAGGATCTGGAACGTCGCGTGGAGGCCATCGCGAGCGCCCTGCAACTGACGTCCCAACGGGACAAACGACCCAAGGAACTCTCCGGCGGACAAAGACAGCGCGTAGCCTTGGGACGTGCGATGGCGGCGGATCCGAAAATCTTTCTGTTTGATGAGCCGTTGTCCAACCTCGATGCACCGTTGCGCGCCGAGATGCGACGTGAAATTGTCTCGCAACAGAAGTCGCTGGGAAAGACCGCACTCTATGTCACCCACGACCAAACCGAAGCCCTGACCATGGCCGATCGCATCGCGGTCCTCGACGCCGGAGTGGTGCTGGGTGTGGGATCACCGGCGGCGTTGTACACCGATCCCCCCAACCACTTCGTCGCTTCATTTCTTGGACGGCCGACCTTGAATCTGTTCCCAGCCGAGATCCGTGCGGCGGGTGAGAGCTTCGTCTTAGAGCCATTGCGCTGGAAATTGGACGTTGGGGCAGGTGGGCGCTCACTTCCCCAGCGCGTCGAAGTGGGAATTCGCCCTGAGCATCTTCGGCTGGACTTGACATCCGAGGACAGAGCCTGGGCCGTGGCCGCACGCGAGTTCCTCGGCGACAAGATTCAGTATACCGTGACTCTGGGAGCTTCTCAATTGACCGTTCTCGCCGATGCCCACGATCCGATCGCCGTCGGTGCGATGACGGCGCTGGCGCCGATCGCCGCGCGCATCATGCTCTTTCATCCTGAGGACGGCCGGCGCCTGCTGTAAGCCATGCCCGAGCTACCGGAAGTCGAGACACTGGTGCGGACCCTGCGCGCCGCCGTGGCTGGTGCGCGCATCGTGCACGTTGTCTACGCGTCCGCGCGCATCAGTCGGCCCAACCCGCGCGGCTGGAAATCGGCACTGGCCGGACAAACCATCGACCGGATCGACCGCCGCGGGAAGTACATTGTCATCGCACTATCGAATCGTTCCCACATCGTGGCCCACCTCCGCATGACCGGACGATTTCGCCTACTCGCAAGTTCGAAACGTCGCGAACGGCATGATCGGCTCATCCTGCTCTTGGACGACGGACCGCTGGGTGCCCCCCGGACTCTTGTCCTCGTCGATACTCGCCAATTCGCGCGAGCCGATTGGTGCCCACCCAACGCATTGAGGCACCATCCCGGATTGTCCAAGCTGGGCCCTGAAGCCGATCTGGTCACCGAGACGCAACTCCGTCGCCTCCTGGCGTCGTCCCATCGCCCGATCAAGTCACTGCTGCTGGACCAGACCCGTCTGGCAGGTTTGGGCAACATCTACGCCGATGAATCGCTTCATGCGGCCGGTATCCATCCGTTGTTGCCGTCTGACGTGGTGGATCGGGCGCAGATCAGGCGATTGCGCCTGGCAATACAGCGGATCCTTTCTGCCGCGATCGACGCCTGTGGCACGACCTTCGATACATTCTCAGACCTCTCTGGGGAGGCCGGCGGGTTTGCACCTTACCTCAAAGTCTACCAACGCGAGGGGGAACCCTGCGCCACCTGCGGGCACGTGATCGAAAGACTCGTGCTCTCAGGACGTAGCGCTCACTTCTGCCCCCGCTGCCAGCCACCGCCCTTGTGATGCAGTATGGGGCGCATCCCATATCGGGCATTTGGCGCCCTATGCCGGAAATCCAATCCAACTCTCATCCGAGTGCCCCTTGCTGTCGATGTAATGGAGTGGAGGAGTATGCCTTGATGACGGACACCATCTCGCCCACACCAGCCCCGGAGGCTCGGATTCTCGAAGTTCTTGTCGTGGACGACGATCCCCTGATTCTCACCGTCGTCGATCTCATGATTCGCCACGCGGGCCACCGGACCCGCACCGCGGGTGATGCTTCCTCAGCGCTTGATGCATTTGCCGATGGTGAGGTGGATGTTCTTGTCAGCGACATTCGCATGCCCGGCATGGATGGGTTGGCGCTGGCGCGCGTCGTCCGCGAAGACTATCCGAAAGTCCCCATCATCTTGATGACCGGCTATCTCGCCGATTACACCAGCGGCAGCGCCAGCCAGATCGGTGTCGATGGGATCATCAAGAAACCCTTCAAATCAAACGAGCTTCTCGATATGATCGACCGCACCACTCGTCGCTGATCGCGGCGTGCCAATGAAAAAGGCCGGCCCCCGTCGGGACCGGCCTTTCCCTTGCGAATCCGTTGAAGCTACTTTCCGGCTGAGATGGTGACCATCAGGCGAAGGTGCTCTTGGTCGGATCCCGGGGTGCCGACGCCGGACACCGTGACGCTAAACGGCGTGTCACTGGCGATTCCATACACGTAAAACTCCCCGCTCTCCAGGAGGGAGAGCACGGTGTCGAGATTGGAAATGTAGGTCGACGATTCCGAGAACGACACGGTCCTGGACTCGTTACCCGCCAAACCCAAGCCGCTGAACACCAGCGTCGCGTTGTCTTTCACGTCGCTGACGGTTGTGTACAGATTTTTGGATATGTACAGTTCGCCAGAGGCCGAGTCGGAGCGATTATTGGTGAACTTGCATTCAAACTTGATGTCGACAATCGACTTGATGTCGTCCTTGTGATCATTCCAGGTTGAATTGCTGGTTAAATCGACGTGCAGATTGTCGAGCACCGTATCCGTCGACGTGATCGTGCCGTCTCCCTCTACCACGAAGATGAACTCGCCGGACAGAATGCACCCGGCTGCCACCAATCCCACAGCCACGGTGAGGGCGGCCATCCAGACTTTCAGATGTTTGTGCTTCATGCCTTTTCTCCCTCCCGGTTACTTCGCTCCGAAGTAGTAGTTTAAGCCGCCAAGGATGTGCACCCACTTGCGGGATCCGCCGCCGTCAATGGGCAGAAGCTCACCGGACGCCCGCCCTTCAATTCCAATTGGTCCCGCGCCGATCTCAATCCCAAGCCCGGCGTTCCAGCCCAAATGACTGCCGCTGAAATCGCGAAAATCGTTCTTCTCATTGTAGAACTTGAATCCGGCAAACGGGAAGAAGCGAAATCCGGTCACAGGACCGGCGCCACCCAGGATTGCGTTGACCCCGAAGGAATTGAATTTCGACCCGGGGAACGTCTCTCCCGGCGCATCGCTGGTGGTCCAATCCCCGTTCTTGAAGTATGTCCAGTTCGGCTCGAGTCCCAAAATTCCACCGAGCGACAGCCGAATGTGGCCACCGAATACGACGCCCTGGGCAGCATCGTCCTGCACGATCGGGATGCTCACTCCACCGAATCCGCCGACTCCCCAGCCAGTTGCATGGGCCGACGTCGCGGCCGATACGAGCAGAATGCCCGCCAAAATCAGCGCGATCTTCTTTCCTTTCATTGACCCTCCTTCATGTCAGTTGCGAACACCGTGCGTCAGAGGGCAATTACCAGAGAGCATCGATGGTGGTCAATCGAAATCGGTCAGGCCTCTGTGCCCCTGCGCGTTACAGTGGCCGTGCGAAGATGTCAAAGTCGCGGTCTTCCAATGCGTGCAGAATGTCCTCGTAGGTCGACACCAATCCGGTCAAGGCTCGTCCTGCTTCGGGCTCGGCAGCGGCGAGAATCGCCGGGAAGGACAGACGCCCGCGCATCAGATGTGCCCGCGCACGTTCGGCGAGGTAGAGCCCCAGCCGCGTGTAGGCGGGCGTTGCCCGCCCCGACTCGCGCATTGCGTACAAATCCTCCATCCGCACGCCAAACTGACGCAGATCTTCGTCGGGAATGTACACCAGGCCCGTTCCGCCCAGGGTCAGATCGGTTGACACGTCACGCAGGATGTGCACCCAGTAGCAGAAGACGGCCAAGTCCTCAGTGACCTGATGGACTCGCTCATAGGGCCATTGTGTCCGGAATACGCCATCCGTCACGCCCGGGCGCATGAGAACCAGGTACATGAACACCACCGCCGGCGCGACCGACGCGCCCTGCATGTAATGACGCAACTGCGCCCAGTCACGGAAGGAGGGTGTCCGCAAATCCTCAAGCATTGCGGCCGCCAGATTCTCCCAAGGGGTGATCGGCAGGTCGAACCGTTGAAAGGTGTGTGCGAGCGCCGCCCAGATCGGTTCAGTTTCACCGCCGCCGTCTTTCGCCCGACGCACGTGCGTCAGCCAGTCTTCGACGCCGGTCGCCGCGAGCGAGCGAGCCGATTGTTCGATCGACGCCCGATGGGCAATGCCGTCGATCGCATCATCGACGATTCGCATTGAGGCGTAGGTGGAAGCGAAGGCGCGACGGGTCTCGTCTCGAGGAAACAGCTTCGCCGCCGAGTACAGATGCGGTTTGTCGCGGCCGGCCAATCGTTCGCAGGCCGCATACGCCGCGTCAATCGCCCCCGACGGGGATTGCGCCGGGGGAACGTGAAGTCCTGCGGCCGGTGTCTGAGAACGGGTCATCAAGTCAGTTGACTTACGATCTCGTCAGGTTCGGGAAAACGCCCTGCCGCCGACTTCGAGAAGATCAATTTCCCGTCAACCTTAACTTCGAACACACCACCCGACCCCGGGATTAGTTCGGATTCGATTCCTGTGGTCTTCTTGATCTCGTCCGCCAAACTGGCGGCCCGGGGCAGATAGTATCACTCGTTGCAGTACTTGATCGATACTCTCTTGGCCATGGTCCTCTCCCGCGTGTAGCTGTATCGAATCGACGCCCTTAGGTAGTCCGATGGACCACCATCGTTGACCTCTGTGCCGTGGGCACCAGAATGACTTCCGCGATGTTGACGTTGGGTGGACGCGACGCGCACCAGAGGATGGCCTCGGCGACGTCATCGCCCGTCAGCGCCTTCAACCCCTGGTACGGCACCGAGGCCCGTTGCTCATCACCACGGAATCGGACGATACTGAATTCGGTCTCGGCCAACCCGGGGTCGACCGATGTCACCCGAATCGGCGTACCCAACAGATCCAGAGCCATCCCCTTGGTGATGGCGCGCACCGCGAATTTCGTCGCGCAGTAGACGTTTCCGCCAGGATAGACCTCGTGCCCGGCAATCGAGCCGATGTTGATGATGTGCCCCCGTCCCCGCGACACCATCCACGGTATCACGGCGCGGCTCACGGCCAAGAGTCCTTTGACGTTGGCATCGATCATCTCGTCCCAATCGTCGAGGCTTCCCTCATGAAGTTTGCCGAGCCCGCGCGATAGCCCCGCGTTGTTGACCAGAATGTCGATGGTGCGCCAGCCGGATGGCAGACCCTCGAGGTTGGCAGCGACTTTCCGATGATTGGCCACGTCGAGTTTGAGCACAAATGTCTCGGTGCCGTGCGCATCCTCAAGCATCGTCGCCAGCTTCTTTAGCCGGTCTTCGCGACGTGCGGCGATGATCAGCCGTGCGCCCTCGCGCGCAAACGCGCGCGCGGTCGCCTCGCCGATGCCGGACGATGCGCCGGTGACAAGCACCGTCTGCCCGCTGAAGAGTCTCTGATGGTCGGTCATAGCGATGAAATTCTCCAAGCAGAGCGACCGGCAGGTTACCCCTGTGCCGTCCTCAAGTCAAGACGCTGCCGCCGCGGTTTACTCCGTCTGCCCCGCCGTGGCCAGAACGTAATTCCCCGTCGGGAAGTACTGCTTGGCAACTCGCAAGACATCCTCCGCGGTCACCGCTCGAACCTTGTCGATCATGTGATCGGTGAAGTCGTACCCAAGACCCAGGTACTCATCGACACCCATATAGTACGCCTGATTGGTGCGCGCCAGACGCGAGGTCAACGAGGAGCCCCACAGAGTGTTCTGCGCCGTCTCCAACTCGTCCTTGCCCACCGGGACCGATTGCAGGCCGTGAATCTCGGCCAGGATGCCGTCGCGCGCCTTGGGATAATTCGCCTTGCCCGTGCCCATCTTGCAGATCATCCAGCCAAAATCACGGTCGAATTGCACAGAGGATCCCACGGAGTAAGCCAGTCCCTGCTTTTCCCGCAATTCATCACCCAGGCGAGCCGAGAGAATCTGATTGGCCACCAGAAGCGCGGCCATATCCGCTGACTTGGCGCCCGGAATCGGGCCGCCCAAGTAGATGTAGACCTGCTCTTTCTGCATCGTCTTGTGGCCGGTTTGCACTCCCTGTGGCGCGGCCGGCGGCGCGATGGTCACAGCGGCTGGCGTTGCCGTCGGGAATTTCCCGAAGGTCGAATCCAAGAGCGCCATCGCCTCATCTCCACTCATTCCCGTGACGCAAGTCAGGATGATGTTCGAAGGAGCATAGAGCACGCCGCGGTGCTTGAGCAAGTCATCGTGGGTAAACTTCCCCACCGAGCCCATCGTGCCCATGACCGGTTTGCCGTAGGGGCCTTCGCCAAATAGCGAAGCGTTGAACAAATCACGACACACCTGGCCGGTTGACCCCGATGACATCCCCAACAGCCCCATGACCGCGCGACGTGTGTTCTCCACCTCGGCGTCGGGGAAGTTCGCGTTGCCGACCAAATCCGCCAGCAACGCCGCTCCCTGCGGCGCGTACTCGTCGATGGTCGCGAACTTGATGAACGTGTACTGCTGCGTCGTGTACTGGTCGTCGTAGGGGATATAGGGATTGTCGTTGGTCGTGATGTCGGCGCCGATGGAGGCAAGAGCCCGGGCGATCTGCGCCTCGGTCTTCGTCGTTGTCCCCGACACCAGCATACGGTTGACGAAGTCGGAAATCCCTTCCTGTCCCGTTGGCTCGATCGCCGACCGGTTCTTGCCCAGGATGTTGATGGCGAACACGCGCGAGTCGGGGTTGCTCTTGATCACAACCTGCATCCCGTTTCCAAGCGTGCGCTCCAGGAACGTAGTGCGCGATCCGGTCGCGGTCGCCGGGGCGGCCGCCGCCGTCGTGTCCGGCGGCGTCACGATTGTCGCTACATAGTTGTCACCCTTTAGGTACTGGGACGCGGCCTTCTGGAGCTGCTGCGGCGTGACATGCGCGATCCGGTCGGGCAGTTGATCGACGAAATCATACCCAGTCACCGAGATCATCGGCGCCTTCATAATCCCGTAGTAGTGAAGCCGTTCGCGCAGGAACAAGTCCGCCACGCGCAGGCGCGTCGCAACCGTACGGATGTCCTCATCGCTGATCGGCGTCGATGCGAGCGTGCGCAGCGTTTCGGTGATCTTGGTTAGGATCTCGTCGACTCGCTTGGGATCGTCGCTAGCCGCGGAGATCCTCAGCGCGCTGAATTCCGCCTGCGTCTCTAATGATGCGCTCACACTCGTGGCAGGCGGATTGTCCCCCTTCGTCAACTTCTGGATCAGGGGTGACACCGCTTCGTCACTGAGAATCTCGCTCCAGAGATTGAGCGGAACATACGATGGGTCCTGATAGTTGGGGAGGCGCAGATGCACGTCCACGCGCGACTCGCCGATCTCCGCCTGCGTGCGCTGCACCGTCTGGCCGACAACGGGGGGCATCGTGATCGTCGGGTGGGTCGGAATCGGGCGGGCCGGGTGCTGGCCAAACGACTGTTCCACCATCTTGGCCATCGACGGCGTGTCGAAATCGCCGATCACCAGGAGGGTCATACTCCCCGGCTGGAAGAACGTATGGTAGTAGTCGATGACCTCGTCGCGTGAGACCGTGGCAATCAGGTTCTCGTATCCCACGACCGGGCGCGCATACGGCGTGCCCTGATAGGCCCAGCGGTCGTGAAAGGTCTCGGAGACGTTGTCCGGGCTGTCCGCATCCTTGCGGATCTCCTCGATCACGATCTGGCGTTCTTTGGGAAAACGATCCTCGGGGAAAATCGAGTTGAACACCATGTCCTGCTGGATGTCGAGGGCTTCGGCGATGTGCTCCTTGGGGACCAGGGAGAGGTACCCGATCATCTCTTTCTGTGTAAACGCGTTAATGTAGCCGCCCAGATTCTTGACCCGATTGGAGATCTGCTCCTGCGTCCGGGAGGCGGTGCCATCGAACGTGAGATGCTCCAAGAAATGCGTGACGCCATTGTTGTAATCGGTCTCGAATTTCGACCCGGACCGCACCAAGACCACCGATGAGATCATCGGGCTTGAGTGATTCTCGCGCAGAACCACTTCCATCCCGTTCGGCAAACGATAGGTCTTGGTCGGCGACGCCGGAGTCTGGGCATGCACCGGTTGATTGAAAGCGAGCACCCCGAAGGCCATCAGCATCCCGGCGATGACGATTCTCGGGTGGGCGGACATCAGATTTCTCATTCGCATCATGTTCTCCTTGCCGGACCCTCCGGCGAAAGGGCAGCAATATAGGAGACGGAGCGTCCCGGAGTGTCTGTTTCTCAGGTGCAGATGGGGGCGGAAGGAGTGACCGAGGCGTTCGGATGTCTGTCTCCAAGCCACTTACCCCCCAACCGCTTAGCCCCTACGGCCTCAGCCACGCCGTACATGCCGCGCACCGCATAATCATTTGACAACTCCAAGTCTGATCGTATATTCGGGGTCTATTTTTCCCGGTGCCAGATACACATCCATGCTGGAAAACCCGGGTTTAAAGCGAGACTCACGACCATGCCACAGGGACAATCCTGGAAAATCGGACTCATCGTCTTCCTGTTTTTGGGATCGCTTTGGTATCTGTATCCGACGATCAAGCTGTACACGATGTCGGAGACCGAGCGCACGGATATGGCCAAGATCGATCCGCAGGGCTGGATCGACTTGCAGCACAAGGCGATGAAGCTCGGCCTCGACCTCAAGGGCGGGATGCGCCTGGTGCTTCAGGTCGATCGTTCCAAACTCAATCCCGATGAAGCGACTGACGCCGTCGATCGTGCCAAAGAGATCCTCCGCAACCGCGTCGACCAATTCGGCGTCGCCGAGCCGGTGATCGCCGTTCAAGGCGCCGATCGTATTGTCGTAGAATTGCCCGGGATCGATGACCCGGAACGCGCCCAGGAACTGATCGGGCAGACCGCGCAGTTGGAGTTCAAGCTCCTCGAGTCGCCGGAGACGTCAAAACTCCTCGTGGATCGCATCGACCGCGCCCTCGAGGCTGCGTCCGGTGTGGACACGACCAGCAAGTCCGCCGACACCGCCTCGAAGCCCAAGGAAGCCGTTGACCAGCTTTTCGGTAAGAAGGATTCGACCGACACCGCACACACCCAGAGCCAACTAGCGCAGAACAGCTCGGACACCACGCACCCCGGCGACACCGGCGCCGTCCTCGCGCCCCAGATTCCCAAGGAGAGCCCACTTAGTTCGCTCCTCGATCCGGCCGGTGATATCGGTTGGTCGGTAAACAAGGACGAGGGGATCTTGGTCCGCTCCATGCTGGCCCGCCCGGATGTTCAGAAGCTTATTCCTCCTGATGTCGCTTTCGCCTGGGGGACCCGCCCGCAGTTCGTCGGCGGGATGCAGACCGAGCGGCTCTACCTCTTGAAGAAGCCTGTGGAGTTGGAAGGGAAGTATCTCACCGACGCCAAGCCGTCGTTCGATCAATTCCGCAAGCCGATCGTGAACTTCCAACTCACTCGTGAGGGCGGCCGCAAATTCGCCCGTCTGACCGGCGCCAATATCCACAAGCCTTTGGCGATCGTGCTCGATGGCCGTGTCGAATCCGCGCCGGAAATCCAATCGCGCATCTCCGACCGTGGCCAAATCACCATGGGCGGCACCGCCACCTACGAAAACGCCAACGACTTGGCCATCGTGTTGCGTGCCGGCGCTCTTCCCGCCCCAGTCAATGTCATCGAAAACAACGTGATCGGCCCGTCACTCGGACAAGATTCGATCCACCGCGGCGTGCTCTCGGTCATCATTGGCACGCTGGCGGTGATCCTGATCATGGGGTTCTACTACCAGCTCTCCGGGGTGATCGCTGACTTCGCCCTACTCCTTAATGGCATCTACCTGTTGGGTGTAATGTCGATTCTGCACGCGACATTGACCATGCCGGGCCTCGCGGGAATTGTGCTGACTCTCGGTATGGCGGTTGACTCCAACGTGCTGATCTTCGAGCGCATTCGCGAAGAACTCCGTGCCGGGAAGACAGTCCGGCACGCGATCGACGCCGGTTACTCTCATGCCATTGTCGCGATTGTCGACTCGCACGTCACCGCGATGATCACGGCCCTGGCCCTGTTTATCTTCGGCACCGGACCGATCAAGGGATTTGCTGTGACTCTGTTCTGGGGTGTCGGCATCAGCTTGTTCACCGCGGTCGTCATCACCAAGACTGTGTTCGATTTGCGCAAGTCATACCAGACCCTGTCCATTTGACGGGTCGTCTTTGTGGGGCCTAGACTCTGATGAAAATGCGGATTATCGGCGATACTCACTTTGACTTCCTCAGCAAGAGGAAGATTGCCTTTACCTGTTCGGGAATCCTGGTGGCGATTGGCCTCTTTGCCGTCGTCATGCTCACCTTGGGCAAAGGGAACGTGGGCATTCAATTCACCGGCGGCACGTCGGTCGAGGGGTACTTCGCGCAGCCGGTCGACGTGGGTCAGATCCGGCAAGCGCTCAGCCAGGCCGGGTACGCCGATGCGGAGATCGTTCAGATTACCGGACGCACCCAGCCCTATACGTTTCTTGTTCAGGTGAAGGCTGAGGGAGATGCCACCCAGAAGGCGCAGTCGGTGGTCTCGGCGCTCAAGCAGTATTTCCCTAACAACGCGTTCACGACCGACTCCATCCACGAAGTGGGCTCGGCGGTCGGGAAAACCTTGCAGTCGCAGACTCGATGGGCGGTGATCATTTCGCTGATCGGGATCATGATCTATATCACGGTTCGGTTCGACTTCCGCTTCGGCGTCGCCGCCACGATCGCCACGTTCCACGATGTGCTGGCGATGATGGGGATCTTCTACCTGCTGAGAATCGAAATCACGATTCTCGTCGTCTCGGCCGTGCTCACCATCGCCGGCTGGTCGTTGACCGATACGGTCATTGTCTACGACCGTATCCGCGAAAACCTGAAGAAATTCCATCGGAAGGCCGATTTCCCGCTCGCCGTTAACAACTCGATCAATGAGGTCTTGGCGCGGACCATCATGACCGGGATCACCACGCTGGTCACGGTGGTGGCGCTCTTGATCTTCGGCGGCCCGGTGCTGCGCGACTTCTCGTTCGCGTTGATCGTCGGTATCACGATCGGCACCTACTCCTCTTGGTTCGTTGCTTCGCCGATTTATGTCGAATGGGAAAATCGCAGCCCGAAGCGGTACCGTTCGTCTTGATCAGATCCGAGCTTTTTGCTTGTCCGCCGGCGCCGTCGAGGGTATAACCCACGTCGGCGCTTCGATTTTGGGTCTTGCCCAAGCGCGGAGGGGGAGAGAGAAGATGAAAACCAAGCTCATCGCTGTGTTTCTAGTCGCGGTGGCCTGCCTTTTCGGGTCCGCGCCGCGTGTGTCGGCGCAGACAGACAAGGGGCCCATCCCGGCTGTCTATGACATCGATTCGCTCTTGCAGCAGTACCCGCTGGAGAAGGGGCAGGCTTTCCGTACAGACATGATCGCCTGGGATTCAACGTCCAGCGTCCATCTGACCCAGATCGATACCGGCGTGGAGCCGAACCACCATGCGACCCACGACGAGACCATCTGGATCATCCGCGGTGCCGGCCGATTCACCTTGGGTGATCAGAAATTGAAAGTGAAGGCGGGCGAATTCGTGCGCATCCCGCGCGGAATTTCGCAGTCTTTCCACAATCTCGGCTCTAATCCCGCCGTCGTGATTAACGTCTTTTCACCGGGATTCGACGGGAAAGATCGGATCTACGAGGACAAGACCGGAAAATGAGCCCTGCGCGTATCGCGTTGAAGACGAGCCTCATCCTGCTGATCGCGGCAGCCTGTCTCTTGGCCGGTTTGCCGATGGGCAACTCAGTCGCGCAACAGCCGCTGCCCATTCGGACGCGTTTGACGGGGGCCCAACCTCCGGCGCCCGCCGATCCCTCGGTGTTCACCGTCGCGCGCCTGCAATACCCCGGTGGCGGAGATTGGTACTGGGGATCGTCGGCGATACCGAACTTGCTCGATTACATCGCCGCGAACACCGATATCGCCGTGAGCAAAGAGGAGGTCCGCGTCAAGCCCTCGGATCCCAAGCTCTTCTCCTATCCGTTCATTTTTTGTACCGGCCACGGGAATATTCATTTCTCCGATGAGGAAGTGATCACGATGCGCCGCTATCTCACCGGCGGAGGGTTCTGGCACATCAACGACTCCTACGGAATGGACCCGGCAATTCGTCGCGAATTGAAGCGCATCTTTCCGGATCGCGAATTGGTCGAAATTCCATACTCGCACCCGGTTTTCCAGTCGCCCTTTTCCTTCCCCAATGGTGTGCCGAAGATTCACGAGCATAACGGCAAGCCGCCGCAGGCCTTCGGGATCTTCGACGGGGATCGCTTAGTCGTCTTCTACGATTACGAATCTGATATCGGCGACGGCTGGGAGGACCCGCAAGTGCACAAGGACCCGCCCGAAAAACGCGAGGCGGCGCTGCGCATGGGCTGCAACCTCGCGTTCTATGCGTTAACACATTGACCGGCAATGCATTGCGCCAGCCCGCGTCGTGCTCCGATCCGACGACGGATTTGCCGATCCCTAAAGCAAGGGAGAATACCCGAGGATTTCACTCGCGCTTCGCGGAAAAGCGGAGCACCCTTTGGCTTGTGCCGACGTAAAAGGTGAGTGGTACGCGATTGTAGGGAAGCGTTCTCCCCGACACGACACCCCGCCCCGATGAGGAGTTTCTCGCGATGACACCGATGCCCGGACTCGACCAACTGCTCTCCCGTCTTCAGCGCATGAAAGCCAAGGCCATTGCCTTCGAGTGGCTGACGCACATGAGCTGGATGGTGACCGCCTTGTCGGCCGCTTTTGTCCTGTTGGCGATACTCGGCGCCATCACCATACCCGCCGTCGCGGTTCGCGTCACGTTAGTCGGCGTGATTCTTCTGGGGCTGGCCGCGCTCCTGGTCATCGCGCTGGCGAAGTCGACCATCTGGTCGCCCGGTCCCGAGCGATTGGCGTTGGCGGTGGAGTCGAAATATCCGGAGTTGAAGAATCGCCTGATCGCGTCGCTGCAATTGGCTGACAAAGCGCGCTCCAATCCCGAAGCCTACTCCCTGGCCCTGGTTGACCTAACCATTCGTCAGGCCACAGAGATGAGCGACGTGATGGATTTTGCCTTGGCGCTGGATCGCTCGCGTCTGCGCCGCTCGGCCCGTTGGGCGGGCGTCGCCCTCGGCACGGCGCTGGTGCTCTCGCTTCTCTTCCCGTCGTTGGCCAAGCAGTCGTGGAATGCGTACTCGCGTCCTCTGGACGATTACTCGGCCCCGATTCCTTACAAGCTCACCGTAACCCCTGGATCGGTGGAAGCGGTGAAATTCGACGATTTCCGCATTGTGGCCAAGGTCGAGGGCGCCGATTTGCCCCACACGATCAGTGTCTTCCATCGCTCCGAGGGGGGCGACTGGCATACGGAAGCCGACCTGCCGCCCGATGTCTCGGCCGCGAACAGCTCAAGCCCGGTGGCCAGTGCGCTGGAATTTCACCAGGTTCTTCCGCAGGTGAAGCGCGATTTCGAATACTACGTGGTCGCCGGGAAACTCACGTCGCCAGTCTACAAGGTCGCGGCGGTCGATCGCCCGCGCGTGAGTTCGCTGCGCCTCGAGGTCTACCCGCCGTCGTACACCGGCCTGCCGCCGGTCGTGCTCGACAATAACGACGGCGCCATCACCGCTCCCGCCGGAAGCAAAGCGACCATTCGCGTCGAGTCGAATCGTCCCCTCGCCCAGGCCAGCATGTCGTTCTCCGATGGCAAGAATATCGGGATGCAGGTCAAGGGGCAGACCGCGACCTATGATTTCGTCGTCGATGCCAATCGCTCGTATCACCTCGCGTTGGTCGACGAGTCCGGACGCAGCAACCCCAATCCGATCGAGTACGCGATCACCTCTCTGCCCGACCGCGAACCGTCGGTCGAAATTGAGATGCCCGGGCACAATCTCGATCTCGATGAGAACATGGCCGTCGATCTGAAAATCGTTGCTCGCGACGACTACGGATTTTCCCGCATGGTCCTGCACACCCGTTGGATCTCCGAGGGCGAGCAACGCGCCGCCCGCGACATCCCGATTCCCGACAGCCGGATTCAAGGGGAGCGGTTGGAGCAGGCCTACTTCTGGGATCTGGCCAAGTGGGGCATGATGCCCGATGACATCGTCGAGTACGAGGTCGAAGTCGCCGACAACGATGCCATCAACGGTCCCAAGGTTGCGACGAGCAAGACGTTCACGCTGCGTCTCCCGTCGCTCGACGAGATGATGACCCAGTTTGAAGAACAGCGCGACGCCAGCCTTGAGTCGCTCGACAAAGTCCTGGGCGGGCAACGTGACCTGTCGCAGCAAATTGAGAAGTTGCGCCGCGAACTGGCGCCGCAGCAGGAATTCAAGTGGGACGATCAGAAGAAAATCGGCGACGTCGCCCAGCGCTCGGCCGATCTTGAGAAGCAACTCGACCAGGTCACCCAGGATATGCAGCAGCAGGTGACCGACGCGCAGGACCGCAAGCTCGCCTCGATGGAAATGCTCCAGAAGATGGCCGAGGCGCAGCAGCTATTTGAAGAAGTGGCCACCCCCGAAATGAAGGAGGCCCAAAAGAAGCTGCAAGAGGCGCTCGCGAAGATGGATCCCGACGAGGTCAAGAGGGCTCTGGCGCAGATGAATCTCTCGCAGGACGAGATGATCAAACGCCTCGATCGGACCATCGATTACCTGAAGAAGCTCAAGGCCGAGCAGCAGGTCGATTCTTTCGTCCGCCGCCTCGAAGAGATGCGCAACCAGGAAGAGGCACTCGAGAAACAGGCCAAGGAGTCGCCCAAGGAGAGCCTACCTACCTTGGCGCCGCCGCAATCGGCATTGAAGGATCGCTTTGAAGATTTCACGAAGGATTTGGCCGCGGCCGAGTCCACTTTGACCGACGCCAAAGTCGCGCTCCCGGAGAAGATCTCCGAGTTCTGCAAGTCGGCCAGCAAGTCGCCGACGCCCGGGCAGATGAAGAAGACCGCCCAGGCGATGCAAGGGCAGGATCAACAGGGATCCGAGCAGGGCGCCGGTGAGTGCAAAGCCTCGATGGATTCGCTTTTGGCACAGATGAAATCCTTCCAATCGCAGATGAGCCAGCATCAGCAGGAGCAGATGGCCAGGGAACTGCGCGAAGCGCTCGACAAAGCGCTCTACCTCTCGCAGGAACAGGAAGGGCTGCTCAACGAGACCGGACAGTACGACGCCAACTCGCTCTCACTGCGCGATCTGGCGGCACGCCAGGAGATCCTGCGCCAGGCGACCGAAGATGTCGCCGCGCAACTGACCGAGATGGCGAAGAAGTCGTCGGCCGTCTCGATGGACACGCCGCAACAGCTCGGGCAGGCGATGCAAAACATGACCGGCTCGGCGCAGTGTCTGTCCGACCGCAAGGGTCCCAGCGCCGGAAACAATCAGCGTGAGGCGCTCTTTGGTCTCAACACGGCCGCGCAGGAACTGGTCAGCAGCATGGACAAGAATAGCAACAGCCAGTGCAAGAATCCCAACCCGAACAACCCCGGCGACGGGCAATGCAACAACCCCAAGCCCGGCGCGATGGGGAAGATGGCCGGTTTGTCGCAGCAGCAAGGACGTCTCAACCAGGAGATGGGCGAATCCGGCCAGTCGAGCGGCACGATGACCGAGGGTGAGCGCGAAACGCTCAAGCGCTTGAAAGGCGAGCAGGAAGCGATTAAGAAGGGCGTCGATGATCTCAACTCACAGGTTGGCGATCAGAAGACATTGGGCCGTCTTGACAAACTCTCGGAAGAAATGAAGAAGGTCGTTGAAGACATGGGGCGCGGCGAGGTTTCGCAGGAGACGCGCGATCGCCAGCGCCGCATTTATGGACGCATGCTTGAATTCCAGCACGCGTTGCAGAAGCAGGACTACAAGGACGAACGTCAAGCGACGACCGCCCAAGGCAATTATGATCGTCCTTCGCCTCCGGGATTACCCGACGCCGCCGGCATGACCGACGAGGAATACCAGCGTCTGCTCACTCGCTATCAGGATGAAGGGTATCCGAAGGAATACGAGGAGACGATCAAGGCGTACTTCCGCGCGCTGGCCGATTCACGCAGCAACACGGCGCCGGCTCCAGCTGCGACACCGCAGAACTAACTCGATCGGCAGAATTGTATTCGTAGGGGCGGGTCTCAGACCCGCCCTTTCTTGCATCGGGGATAACGGTACAAGCCAATCGAGTGTGCCACTGACCTTGGATGTGTGGCCCTGACCCCCGGTCAGGGCTTGCGTAAGAATGCCTGTCCGCGAAATCGCATAACGAGTCTCTTGCATCGTGGCCCTGACCCCCGGTCAGGGTTTACGTAAGAGACCCTCACTCGGAGACGTGCTCCCGACGCGAGATGTGATTGACATTCCGCTATACGCTGACACAGTTTTCGCGCACCATGCATCCTCAGAAATACAACGATCCTGGTCATGTCCATTTCCTAACGTTCTCCTGCTACCACAAACACCAGTTCCTAACGGAGCCCAACGTCCGCGAGTGGCTCGTTGAGTCAATTAACTGGGCCCGTGAGCATGACGGATTCGCGCTCTGGGCCTACGTGTTCATGCCCGACCATGTCCACATGCTCATTCACCCGTTGCACGATTCGTACTCAATCTCAACCATCCAGCGAGATATGAAGGAGCCAGTCACTCATCGCCTGGTGCAACACTGGCGCGATACGGCGCCCGCGAAGCTGCAGCTGATGGCCGCGCGTCAGGGGCAACGCGAAGTCTATCGACTCTGGCAGTCCGGCGGCGGATACGACCGCAATCTCTACGATTGGGAGATGATCGAGAAAGCCATGGACTATATTGAGTGGAATCCGGTCCGGAGAGGGCTTGTTGCTGATCCGACAGATTGGGTCTGGTCGAGTGCACGTGCACGCGCCGGATTCTCTGACGCACTGCTGAGCGTGGATGCCCTTGACGCGGCGTTCGCGTGAAGTGATGCTAAGTTACGCTCTCGAAGATATAAATTGGAGGTGGTTCCACTTTGATCCCGGTATATATGTTGAGGACACCACCGAGACATAGGATTACGAATCCCTCCCCCTCGAAAGTGGGTCCCCAAGTAGCCGTTATCGACGTGGTATTAGGGCCGATTACGATTGCTGAATCGGCGATGCTTCGGTCGGCAATGTACAGCGCGGCTCGAGAGATGCCACGCCCATTCCGTCGGGATACAGTTATACTGTCTGCCTGAATGATATAGGAGCCTGTCCCTTGGTTTCTGAACGTAATTCGGGTGCCAAATTGAGAACCATTATCCCGTCCCCAAGCAGTCACGGTAAGAGTCAATTGCCCTTCGTCGAGTTGCATTTCTAGAGGTGCCTGGGCCTTAAGCATGTTACCAGTCAAGGACATCGGATAGATTCTCTTTGGGATCGAGATGCAAGAAGCTGCACACAATGCGACAAGAATCAATGGAATCCAGCGAACGAGCTCGAATGCTGCCTTACGTGGCATTCCGCTCCTCATGTGTTCTTACCCCCAGCTCCTTTCGTGTACGTCGTCAAGCAATTCGGACACTCTGGGGCCCCAAGCTAAGAGACACTTTGCCTGCTTGCAATGGCCTTGCGGTACTCGCTCCTCCTTCCCCTCAATCGTCTGTCGCCTGATCCTCTCCCGTTGTTCTAGAATCGCTGCGGCCCGGCCGTGATAGACATCCGCCGGGGTGATGTTGTCCAACGACTCATGGTATCGTTTGTGGTTGCAGTAGACGCAACAATGCCGCACTTCACGCCTTTGGAACCCCAGACGCGAGTCAGTGATGAGATGAGCGCATCTATGCTAGAACACATCAGAGTTCATCTGAGAGTCTTACGCAAGCCCCCTTCGGCGGGGATCAGGGCCACAAGATCTCCGAGCTCACAGTTGCATTCGGTGCCCTTGCCCCCCTCCCCCAAATCCCCTACATTCCCGCATGGCAAAGGCAAATACGATGTCCGAACCTGCTGTAACCTCCGCGCTCGTTTCTGATCACGGGTTGTCCACCGAAGAGCATAAAGAGATTCTTCGAATCCTCGGCCGCGAACCGACCTGGACCGAACTCGGCATCTTCTCAGTCATGTGGTCGGAACACTGCAGCTACAAGAACTCAATCCTCCTCCTCAAAACGCTTCCGCGCGAGGGCGACTGCATGCTTGCCAAAGCGGGGGAGGAGAACGCCGGCGTCGTCGATTGGGGTGACGGCCTCGCCATCGTCTTCAAGATCGAATCGCACAACCACCCATCGGCGGTCGAACCCTACCAGGGCGCGGCCACCGGAGTCGGCGGCATCCTGCGCGACATCTTCACCATGGGCGCGCGCCCGATCGCGGTGCTCGACTCGCTGCGCTTCGGTGATCCGTCCAATCCGCGCGTGCGCTACTTAGTCGACGGCGTCGTGCGCGGCGTCGGCGATTACGGCAACTGCTTCGGTGTGCCCAATATCGGCGGCGAGATTGTCTTCGAAGATTCGTACACAAGCAATCCCTTGGTCAATCCGCTCGCGATCGGCATCGTCAACTCGGACAAGATCGCCAAGGCGGGGGCCTCCGTGGTCGGCGCACCGGTGCTGGTGGTCGGTTCGAAGACCGGACGCGACGGCATCCACGGCGCCACCTTCGCCTCCGAGGAACTCTCCGAGAAGTCCGAAGCCCGTCGGCCGCAAGTTCAGATCGGCGACCCGTTCACCGAGAAGCTGCTTCTGGAAGCGACGCTCGAAATGATCGAGAGTGATCTGTTGATCGGCATCCAGGACATGGGCGCGGCGGGCATCACCTGCTCCTGCTCCGAGACCGCCTTTCGCGGCGGGCAAGGGATTCACATCGACACCGCCAAAGTCCCGGTGCGCGAAACCGGCATGACCCCATATGAGATTCTTCTCTCCGAATCGCAGGAGCGGATGTTGGTCATCGCCAAGCCGGGCAAGGAAGATGCGATCCGAGCACTTTGCACCAAGTGGGATCTCGACTCGGCGCAAATCGGCGAGGTCATTGCCGGCGGACGCTTCATCGTCGATCACAATGGCGAGCGCAAAGCCGACATCCCCGCCGAAGCGCTGGCGCTCGGCGGCACCACCCCGCAATACCGGCGCGAAGAGAAACGCCCCGCCTACCTCGACGAAGTCAGCGGCTTCGATCCACTCTCGCTGCCTGTGCCGCTGGATCTGAACGAGATCATGCAACGCATGGTCTCGACTTTGAATCTTGCCGACAAGACCTGGGTCTATCGGCAGTACGATCAAAGCGTGCGCACCGGCACTTCCTTTGGCCCGGGGTTGGATGCGGGCGTGGTACGGATTCGCAAGACGCGCACGGCGCTGGCGGCGACCACCGACTGCAACGCCCGTTTCTGCTATCTCGATCCGCGTCTGGGCGCGCAGATCGCCGTGGCCGAAGCCGCGCGCAATCTCGTCTGCGTCGGCGCCAAGCCTCTGGCGATCACCAATTGCCTCAACTTCGGCAATCCCTACAAACCCGAGATGTATTTCCAGTTCGCCGAGTGCGTGCGCGGCATGGGTGAAACTTGCCGCGCCTTCGGAACTCCCGTGACCGGCGGCAACGTCAGTTTCTATAACGAAGACCCGACACGGGCGGTCTTTCCAACGCCGACCATCGGCATGATCGGCAAAATCGAGGACACCGACCTGATCACCATCGGACATTTCAAATTTGCCGGCGATGGTGTGGCTGTGCTTGGATCGACGCTGGAAGAACTCGGCGGCAGCGAGTACCTGAAGATGATCTCGGGACGCGTTGCCGGGCGTCCGCCGGCGCTCGATCTGAACCTCGAACGCGGCGTGCAGGCGTTTGTGATGAAAGCGATTCGCTCCGGATGGATTCGCTCGGCGCACGATTGCTCCGATGGCGGGCTGGCGGTCGCGCTCTTCGAGTCGTGCATCGGCCACGAAGAGCAACTCTGGGGACTGGATGTCAACTTCGGCAGCGTCAAAATCCGTCCCGATGCCTTGCTTTTCGGTGAGAGCCAATCGCGCATCGTGATCTCGTTCGACGCCGAGCTGGCGACGACCATCGAGAAAGCGGCGAAAGCCGACGGCGTTCCCTTCTGGTTTCTGGGTCATGTCGCCGCGCACGAGCGATTCGTTCTGGCGCCGTACGTCGATTTGTCGATCGCCGAGTTGCGCCAGTTGCATCTAAACGCGCTCCCCGCCGTGATGGAGGAAGTGACCTCTGCCGCGGTGGCGTGAAAAACCTGGAGCGATCTGAGAATCCGGGAGTGAATGACGACCCTCACCCCAACCCTCTCCCGAAGGGAGAGGGAGCAATCTTCAATCCTCTCCCCGCGGGAGAGGAAGATCCGTCCCGCTTTCAAGGGACGGATCAGGTGAGGGGCTCCTCCATCTCGACCCTCACCCCAAACCTCTCCCTATGAGGGAGAGGGGGCAAGACTTGATAACCCTCTAACTGCCAGAGGGAGCAAAGCGGAATGAGCATGACTCCGACTCAAACGACAAAACCGGCCTCGCCGGCGCCTGCGGCTTACACACCGGTCCGCGCCCCGCGCGGCAACACGCGCACCTGCAAGGGGTGGATTCAGGAAGCGGCGCTGCGCATGATTCACAACAACCTCGATCCCGAGGTCGCCGAGCGGCCTCAGGATCTGGTGGTCTATGGCGGCTCCGGCAAGGCCGCGCGCAACTGGGAGTGTTTCCATCGCATCGTCGCGACTCTGCGCGACCTCGAAAACGACGAGACCCTCTTGGTCCAATCCGGCAAGCCGGTCGGCGTCTTCAAGACCCAACCCTGGGCGCCGCGCGTCCTCATCGCCAACTCAAATCTGGTCGGACGCTGGGCGACATGGGAAGAATTCCGCCGTCTCGAAGCGCTCGGGCTCATGATGTATGGCCAGATGACCGCGGGCTCGTGGATCTACATCGGCACTCAGGGAATTCTGCAAGGAACCTATGAGACCTTCGCCGCGGTCGCGAGTCAGCATTTCGGCGGCACACTTGCCGGACGCTGGGCGGTGACCGGCGGCATGGGTGGCATGGGTGGAGCGCAGCCCTTGTCGGTGACACTCAACGGCGGCGTTGTCCTCGTGGTTGAAGTCGATGAGTCGCGCATTGATCGACGTCTGTCAAAAGGATACTGCGACCGCAAGACCGCCTCGCTAGACGAAGCTCTGCGCTGGGTCAAGGAGGCGGTGAAGAGTAAGACCGCGCTCTCGATCGGATTGGTCGGCAATTGCGCCGAGGTCCTGCCCGAGCTGGTGCGTCGCGGTGAAATTCCCGATATCGTCACCGATCAGACTTCGGCTCACGATGAACTCGACGGGTATGTGCCCGATGGACTCACGTTCGCGGCGGCGCTGCAACTGCGCAAGTCTGACCCGAAATCCTATATTGCCCGTTCGATGGCCGCGATGGCCAAGCACTGCCGCGCCATCACCGAGATGCAAAAGGCGGGCGCCATCGCCTTCGACTACGGCAACAACCTGCGTGGCCAGGCGCAGAAGGCGGGGTTCGCCGACGCCTTCGCCTATCCCGGTTTTGTCCCCGCGTACATTCGTCCGCTGTTCTGTGAGGGGAAAGGACCCTTCCGCTGGGTGGCGCTCTCCGGCGACCCTGCCGATATCGCCGTGACCGACGATGTCATCTTGAGGGAATTCTCGTACAACGAACCGCTCTGCCGTTGGATACGAATTGCGCGCGAGAAGGTGCAGTTCCAGGGACTTCCGGCGCGCATTTGCTGGCTCGGTTACGGTGAGCGCGACAAGTTCGGGCTGATCATCAACGATCTGGTCGCCAAAAAGAAGATCTCGGCGCCGATTGTGATCGGGCGCGATCATCTCGACTGTGGCTCGGTCGCATCGCCTTTCCGTGAGACCGAAGCGATGGCCGACACCTCGGACGCCGTCGCCGATTGGGCGCTTCTGAATGGTTTGTTGAATGCGGTCTCCGGTGCCGGATGGGTCTCGATCCATCACGGCGGCGGAGTGGGCATGGGACTTTCACAACACGCGGGCGTGGTGGTCGTTGCCGACGGTTCCGAGGACGCGGCGGGTCGCTTGCAACGAGTGCTGGTCAATGACCCAGGAACGGGCGTGATGCGGCATGCGGACGCCGGTTACCAAAAGGCCACCGACTTTGCCCGCGCGCATCAGATCCGGCTGCCGGGGGCCGATCTCGGATAATTCTACTCCGATATCCTCTTCGCCCGTATGGGCTTGCGAACCGCGGGATCATTCGCAGATTTTTAACGTATTACAATTATTGAACGAGGTAAGGACCTAACCCGCCATGGATAGGCGACCCGAGCGAAAGCGTCCACTCACCTCCCCTCCGGGGCATGGGATGGCAAACCCCTTCGGGACTGCTACGCCCCGTGCGGTGGCGTATGATCTGGCCACTCGTGCGGCGCGGGGCAGCGACGATTTCGATGAAATCTGGCATGTCGATCCCGCGCTTTCGCAACTCTCGCAGCGCGACAAGGCGCTCGCCATCCATCTCGCGGCTGGCGTCTTGCGTCGCATGCGTCGTCTCGACGCCCAAGCGCGTTTCCTCACCGATGGCAAGTCCGATGACCTGAAGGAGCCGCTGAAGTGGATTTTGCGTTTTGGATTGTTCCAGGTGGTCGATTGCGATCGCATTCCGCCGCACGCGGCGGTCTCGACGGCGGTCGATGCGGCCAAGGCCGTCGCGCATCAAGGCATCGCCGGGTTAGTGAATGCGGTGTTGCGCCGCGCCGCGCGCGAAAAAGACCAACTGCGCGCGCAGGAACAGGCCGCGATGCTACAGGGTGGCGCCGATACGGCCGCGTGGGGTGAACGCCTCTCCATGCCCGACTGGCTTGTCGAACTCCTCTTCGCGCGTTACGGACAAGACAAAGCGGAACGTATCGATCGCTGGGCGAATAGCCCGCCCTCGTACTTCTTCCGTCTCGGAAAGAACGTGAGTGTGGAAGCGGTCGCGAAGCTGATCGCCGATCAGGAAATGGGCGTGGCTCGCCAGCATCCCGAATTCCAGGAATATGTGACCGTGCCGACTTCGGCTTTGGCCCTAGGCTCGCCGCTGTTCAGCGGCTCCTACGGCTGGGTGCAGAATCCCGCCGCCGGGCTGGTCGTGAAATTGCTCGATCCGCAGGATGGGGATACAGTTATTGATTTGTTCTCCGCTCCGGGCGGTAAGGCTCTGGCGATCGCCGAGCATGTCGGCCCCACGGGTCAAGTGCTCGCGGTGGACAAGAATGAGAAGCGTTTGCAGCGTGTCATCGACAACAAAGTGCGCATGGGCTTCGAGCAGATCATGCCGATCGTCGGCGACGTGGCCAATCTGGGCCCGCGCGAGGCGATGCGCGTTCTCGCCGACGTGCCATGTTCGGCGTTGGGAACACTGCCGAAGAATCCCGAGGTGCGGTGGACTAAGACTCCCGCTGATATCGCGCGCTTGGCGCGCTCACAGCGCATCTGGCTCTCCGCCGCCTCCACTCATGTCGCGGCCGGTGGTGTACTGGTTTACTCCACCTGCACGCTTCCCCGGCCGGAGAACGAGGAAGTCGTCGGCGCCTTCCTCGCCGATCACCCCGGATTCGCCCTCGAACGCGCCGAAGAGTGGGTTAACAAACGCTACGTGACGAGTGACGGTTACCTCTCCACCCGCCCGCCCGATGACGGCCTTGATGGCGTTTTCGCCGCGCGTCTACGACGCTCCGCATCGTGAACGAACT
>Ga0326726_10000314_pt1 | contig 46277 bp, 35 predicted proteins | sample MHFenrmetagenome_2_FD_207603 | JGI IMG/M metagenome (GOLD analysis project Ga0326726, IMG submission 207603) | Lab enriched peat soil microbial communities from Michigan Hollow, Ithaca, NY, United States - MHF15MN | ecosystem: Environmental > Terrestrial > Soil > Wetlands > Peat | place: USA... | reverse complement strand
CCAAGTGGGCACCATTTTGCGCTGCCGGCTGCATTCGTGCTAGCTTCAAATTCAAGAACCGCCAAACTGAGGAACCATTGTCTAAGGGACTAGTCATCGTCGAGTCGCCCGCCAAGGCGAAGACCATTCAGAAATATCTGGGTAAAGGATTCACGGTCGACGCCTCGTTCGGGCACGTGAAAGACCTGCCCAAGAGCAGTCTCGGTGTCGACGTCGAGAACGATTTTGAAACGGAATACGTCGTCATCCCCGGCAAAGAGAAAGTTCTGGCCAAGTTGAAGAAGCTGGCGCTTTCGGCCGACAACATCTATCTGGCGCCTGACCCGGACCGCGAAGGCGAAGCCATCGCCGCCCATCTGGCTGACGAATTAGGCGACGGCGACAAGAAGAAAAAGAAGAAGAAAAAGGAAGAACCCGGCGAAGAGCGCATCCGCCGCGTCACCTTCAATGAAATCACGCAGCGAGCAGTCAAGGAGGCGTTCGAACATCCGCGGGACATCGACCGCAACCTGGTAGACGCGCAACAGGCGCGCCGCGTGCTCGATCGGATCGTGGGCTACCAGGTGTCGCCGCTGCTTTGGGATAAAGTGCGCCGCGGACTCTCCGCCGGTCGCGTGCAGACCGTCGCGCTCCGCCTGATCGTCGACCGCGAGCGCGAGATCAAGGCGTTCGACAAAAAAGAATATTGGACGATTGACGCCCATCTTTCCGCGGCCAAGCCGCCGGCCTTCGACGCGCGGTTTCTCGGCAAAGGCGAAGAGAAGATCGAGACTCCCAACGGCGAGGAAGCGGAGAAAATCCGGCTCGTGCTGGAACAGGCCGAGTGGGTGGTCCGATCGGCCGACAAGAAAGAGCGCCGCCGCAACGCCACGCCGCCCTTCACGACCAGCAAGCTGCAGCAGGATTCCTCACGCAAGCTGCGCTTCAGCGTGAAGCGCACCATGATGATTGCGCAGCGCCTCTACGAAGGCATCGAACTGGGCGAAGAAGGGCTGGTCGGCCTGATCACCTACATGCGTACTGACTCGACCCGCGTGTCGCCTGACGCGATCACGGAAGTTCGCGAGTACGTTGCCAGGGAATACGGCGCCAACTACGTGCCCGAGTCGCCGAATACTTATAAAGAGAAGAAGGAAGCGCAGGCCGCGCATGAGGCGATTCGTCCCACCTCGGCCATGCGCCATCCAGACCAGGTCAAGCAGTATCTGCAGGAAGACGAATTCAAGGTGTACAAGCTGATCTGGCAGCGCTTTGTGGCTTCGCAGATGAACCCGGCAGTGTTCGATCAGACGACCGTGGACATCGATGCCAAATCCGGCAGCGACACGTTCTGGTTCCGGGTTACGGGATCGGTCATGAAGTTCGACGGCTTCCTGAAGGTTTACGAAGAGTCGAAGGAAGGCAAAGACGAGGAAGACGAAGAACTGAAGCACAAGCTGCCGCCGCTGGAGGCTGGTCAAAGGCTCACGCTGAAGTCTCTGCTGCCCGAGCAGCACTTCACCGAGCCGCCTCCGCGTTACAACGAAGCCTCGCTGGTGAAAGAGTTGGAGGAGCGCGGCATCGGGCGTCCCTCCACCTATGCCACGATCATCAGCACAATCCTGGAGCGGCAGTACGTGACCAAAACCGGCGGGAAGTTCATCCCGACGGAGATCGGCCTGGTGGTCACCGATTTGCTGGTCGAGAATTTCAAAGACATTTTCGACTTCCAGTACACCGCGCGCCTGGAAGAAGAGCTCGACGAGATTGAAGAAGGCAAAGAGAAGTGGACCGACGCGCTCGCCGAGTTCTACAAGAAGTTCGCCAAGGATCTCAAATACGCCGAGAAGCACATGGAAAACATCAAGCGTATGGAGAAGCCGACGGACGAAAAGTGCGAACGCTGCGGGGCGCCGCTGGTCATCAAGTGGGGCAAGCACGGCTCCTTCTACGCTTGCAGCACCTATGACAAAGAGAATCCGGAGAGCTGCACCTTCACCAAAGAGAATCCCATCAACCTGCCCGACCTCGATTCCGCCGACATGCAGGAGACTTCGCAGGAGGAATACTGCGAGAACTGCGGCCGCGTGATGGTATTGAAGCGCGGACGGTTCGGGCAGTTCATGGCGTGCACCGGCTATCCCGATTGCAAGACTACGCGCCGGCTCGATCAGGGCAAGCGCGTGCCCGATATCCCGCTCGACGAGAAGTGCCCCGACTGCGGCCGCAACCTGATCCTGCGCCACGGACGCTATGGCGAGTTCACTTCGTGCAGCGGATATCCCGACTGCAAGTACGTGAAACAGAATTTCATTGGCGTAAAGTGTCCGCTGTGCAAGGAAGGCGAGCTGGTCGAGAAGAGGGCGCGCAAGGGCAACACCTTCTATGGATGCTCGCGGTATCCGAAGTGCAAGTTCACGTCGGCAGCGAAGCCGATCGCGGAGAAGTGTCCCGACTGCGGCAGCGAGTACCTGGTCGAACGCATGCGCAAGGACGGCCCGGTGATCGCGTGCCCGAACAAAGAGTGTGACTACGAACGCGCGGTGGAAGGTGTAGCCGGCGCGTCACAGGCTGGATAAAAACTCCTATACGAGGCAATCCTATGGCAAAGAAAGCGACTGCACATGACGCGCAGGTGGTCATGCAACTCTACGATCTCCGCCGCGAGGCCGAGATGCGCAAGGCGAGACGTTGGTGGACGGCCGAGTTCTGGCCCCAGAACGCCGACGACGTGGTGAAGGTCTCCAACTCCTTTCCCAGTCAGGAAAGCGCATGGTTGGGGCAGGTGGGCGGCTATTGGGATCTGGCGTCATCGCTGGTGCTGCACGGAGCGGTCAACGAAGAGCTCTTCCTGCAGCCCGGCATCAGCGGCGAGATGTTTTTCATCTTCGCGAAAGTCCAGCCGTTCCTCAAAGAGATTCGCCAGAAGATGAATAACCCCGACATCCTCGCCAACGTTGAAAAGGTCGCTACCGGCTCCAAGCTCGCTCGCAAGCGGGTGGAACGCATGTCGAAGTACGTCGCGCAGCGCCGCAAGATGATGGCGAAGAAGAAACCCGCAAAAGCTGCTTAGCGGCCTGCCAGGCGGGTGATCGAATTGCCTTGCGGGTAGCGCGTTTCTGCTATTCTAGTCTGCTGTGCGGATGCTCTGGTGGTTTCTCATCCTCGGAGCCAGTGCGGTGGTGGTCGTGCTGGTGGCCGCATTTCTGTACGTACAGGTTCGGCATCAGATGAAACGGCCTGCAGCCGGCCACAAGCCGCTCGACGAACCGCACCAGCAGCAGCCTCCTCCGGAAGGTTGATTCACGACGACGAAAGGACTCGCGATGGCAAAAGCAGCGACGCTAACTCTCGGCCACTCCCGGCCGGCGGAATGGATCAAGCAGGCCGCCATCGTGGCCGGCGCCAGCCTGGTGATTGCTCTGTGCGCACGCGTGACCATCCCGCTGCCGTTCACACCAGTTCCCCTAACGCTTCAGAATTTCGGAGTCCTGGTCGTGGGCTTGCTCTTGGGCTCGCGCCGAGGCTTCGCGGCCCTCGCGCTCTACCTGGTGGAAGGCGCGTCGGGGCTGCCGGTGTTTAGTCCGGCTGGTCCGGGCGGAATCGCGCAGATCATCGGTCCGACGGGTGGATTCCTCATGGCTTATCCGCTGGTGGCATTCACGGCAGGTTGGATTTACGAGCACACTTCGCGGCGCTTCGCAGGGGCTGCGCTGGCCGGTGTCGCGGCCGAGTGTGTGCTGTTTGCCGGTGGACTCGGTTGGCTGTTTGCGCTGACTCACTCTGTGTCGCTCGCGATCAAGTGGGGACTGTACTGGTTCGTGTTCGCGGAAGTGATCAAGATCGCGATGGCAGCGGGCGTCGCCGAGCGTTGGAATCGACGGTTTGTGCCCCGGACCTGAGCCGCCATAACGTAGAGACGCGGCTTGCCGCGTCTCAGGCAGCGAAGACGCGGCAAGCCGCGTCTCTACGAATTGTGAATTCTATGAGTACTGTCTCTGCTCCCGTGCGCGAAATTACCGTCGCTCACAGCCCGGACTCCGATGACGCGTTCATGTTCTACGGCCTCGCGACGAATAAAGTCCGCGTTCCCGGGCTGCGCTTCACGCATACGCTCTGCGACATCGAGACGCTCAACCAGAAAGCGCAGGAAGGTGTTTACGACGTAACGGCGGTTTCGTTCCACGCCTATCCGTACATTCAGGACAACTACGCGCTCATGTCCTGCGGCGGGAGCGTGGGCGAGGGCTACGGGCCGATGATCGTCTCGCCACGGCCGTTCAACCAGACCGAGATCAAGAAACAAAAGGTCGCCGTTCCGGGTAAGCTGACGAGCGCCTACCTCGCCCTGCAACTGTTTGCTCCGGGAATCGAAGTGGAAGTAGTGCCCTTCGACCAGATCATCCCCCAGGTGCTTGAGGGTAAGTACGAAGCGGGACTCATCATCCATGAGGGCCAACTAACCTATTCCAAGGCCGGGCTGCAGCGGGTGGTGGATCTCGGAAAATGGTGGCAGAGAGTGACCGGCCTGCCGCTCCCGCTCGGCGGAAACGCGATCCGGCGCGCGCTCGGAGCCGAGACGATCGCCAGCGTTACTCAGGCCCTGCGTGACAGCATCCAGTACGCGATCGATCACCGCGACGAGGCCCTTTCCTACGCGATGCAGTTCGCCCGTGATCTCGACACCCAGCTCGCCGACAAATTTGTCGGGATGTACGTCAACGAGCGTACCCTCGACTACGGCGAAGATGGGCGCGAGGCCGTGCGCCGATTGCTCGATATGGGGCACAAGGCCGGGATAATTCCGCAGACGCCGCGGGTGGAGTGGGTGTAAGGCAGCTGCGAGCTTCGAGCCGCGAGCTTCGAGCGACTGGCCATCGCGCTTTGCACTTTTCCGACAGTCTTCTCTAAAGGTCATCCCGAGCGAAGCTGAGGAATCTGCACCTAACGGTCAGCGTCAACGTTTTTTTTTCTGTAAGGGCCCACTCGAGTCAATTCACTGGCTGCGATTTGTCAGTAAGCGACTTCTTTGCTAATGCAATGGCTTGGTCCAGGCAGGGGTCGTTCTTTTGGCGGAGGTCTTCCGGAGTAGGGATGCATAGTGAATCCGGAATGACGCCATGTCCCTCCAGTTCGCCACCGTCCGACATCACGAGCTTGGCGTGAGTGACCATGACGCCAAAGGGCATGATGAATTGGGCGCCGATTTTTCCCGGGATGAAGTGGCCTTCATTGACCTCGCCGCCGGTTCTGTCCCCGAGCACCTCTGCTTTGTGGAACATCTGCAGATATCGTGCCGCGACCTCTGACGCGCTCGCCGAGCCGCTATCGACTAGCACGACAATCGAGCCATTGAATCCTGAATACTGCGGTTTGACGGTCCAGTTTTCAGATTGAGACCTCAGTACCCTCTTCGCCATGAGACGAGGCTGCTCATCGAAAAATCCGAGGAATGCAAGAAGCGTATCTATCCTGCCGCCTGGGTTTCCCCGCAGGTCCAAGATCAGTGCGTGGGCGTGTTCGGCTTGCTTGACCGCGGAATACGTCTCATCCGGTTGTCCGGTGAAACGGGGAACTGCGATGTAGGTGACTCCGTCCCCGTAATCCCTATGGGAAAAACTCACATGGACGTCCATTGCGCGCTGCATGTCTGCCGCTCGAAACACGTTATCCAGATATTGATGGGCCTGTGTGACAATCATGTGGGCGGGAATACGAATCGTGCGAGCCTGTTCTCCCGGAGGAAGGACTTCGACATCCAAGGCCGCTACCGGGACAACCCTCTGGAGCAGGTGAAGGATTTCCGTAATATTGCTGCGATCGACCGGAATTCCATTGAGAGATCGGATCTTGGCCCCGACTTCCAATCCGGACTTGGCCGCCGGGCCCTTGTCAGCGACCTCATAGACTCGAATGTCCTCGCCGTAAGGCCGGGCTGCAAAGCCAAAGTCTGCACGCTGAGTCAGTCGAGGCGGAATAAAGTAGGTATGAGAATCGTCGAGTTTGTCCAGAAGCGCGACGATGGCCAGGATCATCTGACCGGTATTGTTGGCGGCACGAATGCGCTGACGTGCTTCCTCGGTCAGAGCAGGCCAGTCGAGGCCTTTCATATGCGGATCGTAAAAGTTCTTCTCCACGTCGGCGGAGACGATCTTCAAGATGTCTTCCATCTCGCCGCGCTGGGAGCTCTGACCTCTTGTAAGTGTGGTAGCTAAGACGACGAAAACCAGGATGCGAACGCAAATCCCAAGCGAGTTATCCGAGTAACAGGATCGAGCGCTCATAGTGAATCTCTCGCGATCCGTGGCTGGTTAGCGAGATTGTGCCGGCTAAACATTGGAATCGCAAGTGAAACGCTCCCGCGCCTTCGACTGGTCTTGTAACCGTTCGCCCGCAGCCCGAAGCTCGTAGCTCGAGGCTGCCCTACTTCACCCTCTCCTCAAACTCAAACACCGGGTCGATATCCACCGGCACGTCTGACGCGGCTTTCAGGGCAGTCTTCAACTGCTCCGGCATCTGGCCATACTTCTTGAACCAGTTCTCTGCCCGCTCGCGATCGCCGGTGGCTTCGATCTCGAGGAGTTCTTTTGCTAAGTCGGTTACCGCGCCGGGCACCTTCTCGTAGTCGACGGCGTAGCGGCCATTGGCGTTCCGGCGAATCGAGCCGCGCTCGGAGAGATAGTTGAACTCCATCATCTCCGCCTGGCCATGGGCCTCGGCAGTGCCAAAGCGCACGGTGCGGAACATTCCACCCACGTACGATGCGTAGAACTCCTCCATTTTTTCTTTGGGCAGCGCGCCGTGATCGACCAGCCACTTCAAGCTGAACATCCCGACCACGTCGGCTTTGGCTTCTTCCAGGCCGCTGAAGGCGTGGCCGATGGCTTCACGGATGCTGACCTTGCCTGCCGGCGTCCGCGCGAAGGCGGGGCCCAGGCCGTGGCAAATCTCGTGCATGATCGTCGCTTGCAGATACCCTTCACCGGTGACCTTGGCGGCCTGCTTCGGCTCCATCAGCTTGCGCGCCACTGGCAGGATCACGTAGTTCACGCGCGCGTCCATGAAGTTCTTGAAGAAAAGTTTCTTGCTGCCTTTCTGCTCGTGGACGCGCGGATCGTTGGGCAAATTGTCAGCGACCGCCTGGTACCCGTGCGTCAGATCGCCTGCGCGGAAAGGAGTGTCCATCACTTCCATCGGAGTCTCCAGACCGCGCTTGGACGGCCGGTCTTCCGCAGCCAAGGGCAGCGCGTCCTGAATGTCAGCCACATATTTCTGGAAGAGTTCCAGCTTTTTGCTCTCGCGCTCATTGCGTACCATGACCGCCGCGCCGTACGAGCCTTTCACTCCAAGGAGGCTGTCCATGTAGGTTTCATAGGGCGCAAATATGATGTCGAATTTCGGATTCTTCAAATCGAGCCATGCCAGATCGCTCGGGAAATAGTCATCGCTGAGCAGCGCGTCCGCCCGCAGTTCGAGGAACTTCGCGAACGCCGGGTCATCGCTCAGCTTCGCCGCATCCTGCAGAGCTTTTGCTGCCGGCTCCAGGAACGATCGGTAAGCGATGTGATAGGGAACTGCTTCCAGCTTGCCGTCTTTCCAGCGGACGATGGTGAACTGATCATAAATTGCCGCTTTCTGCTCAGGATGTTCTTTGACGTACTGCTCGACTTGATCGCGGGTCAGGCCTGCGGGATAAAACCCGCGGCCGAGTGGCATCGGGTCCGTCCCCACGAACGGCTTGTTCTCGTCAATCAGATCGAAGCGCGAAGCGTTCAGCTTGAGGTACGTCCGCAGCTTTACGTCGCGCGGATTGGTGCTCGACGCCAGCGACTGATAGAGCGCCAGCCCTTCCGGATCGCTCTGCCGCCAGAAGATGCTTTCCAGATACCCGCAAGCGTCGACCAGCTTGCGCACCATTTGTTGCTCGCGGGCCGTCAGACCGGTCCGGTTGAATGGCATGTGGACACGGCGGAACTTGGCGAGGCGCTGGTCCAGATCGGGAGCGATCTTCAATCCCGCCGAAGCCGGGCCTTTCGCGGCCGAGCCGGTCATGCTGCGGGTCTTTTTATGCTGCGCGAAACCAGAAGTGGACATCAGAAGAATGAGGATAATCAGGAGCCCGTGATTTTTCATTGAATGCATTTAAGTTTACCAGCCGCGCCATTGCCGGCCAACCGATTGGTAGAGACGCGGCTTGCCGCGTCTCCTGCCGGCAGCGGGGGACTCCGGGGCAAAGGGAGACCCGGCAAGCCACGTCTCTACCGTAACGGTTTTTCCCCCAGCTCTTCAGGCGCTATCATGAAAGCATGCCCGGGGAGAATGGCGCCCAGACCCTGCTCATCGATGCCGATGACACGCTCTGGGAGAACAATATCTATTTCGAGCGCGCCATCGGCCGCTTCATCTCGTTCCTGAATCATCGCGAGTACTCGCCGGAGCAGGTTCGCGAAGTGCTGAACGACGCCGAGCGGGACTCGATCGTGAAGCACGGCTACGGCCTGCACAGCTTCGCGCACTCGCTGGTCGCGACTTTCGAGAAGCTCTCGGTCGATCCGATCACGCCTGAACTGCACGAACGCATCCACAGTTTCGCGCACCAGATCGCGGACCATCCGATCGAGATTCTCGCCGGGGTGCCGGAGACGCTCGCGTATCTTGCCGAGCGCCACCACGTCATCCTGATGACCAAAGGCAATCCGGTCGAGCAGGCGGGCAAGGTCGAGCGCTCGGGGCTGAAAGAATACTTCGCGGCAGTCGAAATCGTCCCCGAGAAAGAGGTGACGACCTACCGCTCAGCCATCGCCAAATACGCGCTGGAGCCCGACAACACCTGGATGGTCGGCAACAGCCCGAAGTCGGATATCAACCCGGCGCTGGCGGCCGGACTGCACGCGGTGTTCGTGCCCCACGGCAATACCTGGATTCTGGAGCACGACGAACTGGCGTCCGCGCCACCCCCGCAACGCCTGCTGGTGGTGGAGCGGTTCGCCGATCTGCGCGCGCACTTCTAGGCTACTGCACCGTGAAGTTGATCATGTTTGAGTTTCTGTTGCCCGATCGTACGTACACCGGAAACATCCCCGCATTCATGACATCCAGGGCAGGCACCTGCGCAGTCACCCTTGCACCCGTGCCATAGGAAGTCGGCAGCGCGGCCCCATTCCAGAGCACGACCGAGTCGACGCCGAAGCCGTTGCCATCGACAATTAAGGTAAAGGCCGGGTCGCCGGCATTCACCATGGGGGGATTGAGGCCGGTGATATTGGGCGCTCCTGCGCCGCCACCCATGCCGTTAGATCCATAGCCACCACAGCCCGCTGCGAGCAGAGTAAGCATTAACAAAAGTCCGAGATAGATGCGTGACATAGTCACCTCCGATTTTTTACTTACAGATTGCAGTCAGCGTAGCAAGCAGGCCGAGCGGAAGGTGTCAAGACCTTGTCATTTTCTTGTTGAATCGCAGGAGGGGGCCCGATGTGGCGAAGCCGTTGCGGTTGGCCCTCACGTCTGGGTTGGACCGGTGCCGGGCGGCCGGCATCCCCGGGCTCGACCACTCTATTTAGCGAACGCACGACCGTAGCACGATGGGAGTGGCCACGGGTTCGGCCGTCGTTTCGACGAATTTCGATGTCCCGGCCGGAGTTGAAAACGGGAATCAGTTCGCTTGAAGTGGTGGCCAACGGCATCCCATCCCCAGCGGTCAGGGTGAAACTAGCGTCAGTTACGCTCGCGACTCGCAGGAGCGGCGGACAGGAGTGTCCGCCCCACACCACCCCAAAAAACACAAAGGCCGGGAACCCGGAATTGCTTCCGGTCCCCAGCCTGTGCTTCGTTCACCTCGTGAGCCCGACTTAATTCGTCGGAGCTGAAGTTGTATTGGCGGTGCTCGCGGTCGTGGCGGGCGCCGGGCCAGCGTTCGGTGAGTTCGCACCGTAACGCGTTAAGCGCGGGAAGAAGGGCGTGACTTCGAATGGCATCTTGTCGCGCGCCGAAGTGATCGCGACCGGCTGCGCTTTCACCATTTCAACTTTGTTGTCCCAGGCGTTGAGCTTCACGCGTCCGCCGAGAGGCAGGGCGGCGATCTGGTCGAGCTTGTTCCAGTCGAGCGCCGGAGCCGAAGTGGCGAGCTGTGCCAGCCGGGTGACCATGCCGTTTTCGGCGATGCTGTTCCCCAGATGCGCCTGCAACAGTGCGGCCAGTTGCGGAGCACGCGTCTGCAGGACCTTGATGAACAGGCCGGCGGCGTCAAGCTTCTGCGCGTAGGGCGAGTTCTTCAGCATCTCGACGGCTTTCTTATCGGCCGCTGTTTCCTCTTCAGGAATGTGCTTGAAGCCGAGGTTCTGGTACGTCCCCTCGTCGGAGAACAGCATGCGGTCGTTGAAGGCGTACTGGCTGCCCAGATTGTGTCCGAGGACGATATGCGCCAGTTCGTGCGAAAGCACCGCAGCCAGGCTGGCTTCGTCAGGGAGCACGTCAATCATGCCGCGGCTGATGACAATCGTGTTGCCCACGCTGAAGGTTTCCAGCGGGGACGTAATCAGCACGCGCGTGCGGACCGGGCGCGGCAGTTCGATATTGTTGGTGATCTGCAGGTTGTTGACGACGGTCTGGAGAACCTTGTCCAATTCGCCTTCCGGCGCCATCAATCCGGAGCGCTCCAGGCGTTCGAGAACGTTGTCTTCGGCCTGTTGCTGCCATTCGCGCTGAGCGGCCAGCGGAGAGGCATCCTGCGCGGCGGGTGTATCGTCTTTCACGCTGTCCACACGGATCTGGGTCAGCTCGTCATTCGCCGTGCCGGTCTTGAGGTTGTATCCCCACATGCGGGTCTGGGCCTTGAACGCGATCTTGTTCTTGGCGCCGGCCGTGAAGTCACCTTCTTCGCTGTAGATGTAAGTCGGCACCCAGTAGCCGGGAATCAGGTTCAGACGCCAGCTATCCATGTGGAAGTAGTAAGTGTTGCGCGAGGCGTGCGTATAGGTACCGTTGAGCCGGACAATGTTGAAATCCTGGTCCTCAACCCAGATGCGGCCGAGGAAACGGCCCTTGCCGGCATCTTTCTTGGGAGTGACGTCGAACACCAGCGAGCGAACGTCGCCGAGGAACTCGCGGCGGATATAGCGGAATTCATAGTGCTGGCGATCGAAGTCGTTGCGGTCAGCGTAAATCATCCAGGAGAAGCCGAGCGGCTGGTATTGGAACTTGAACATCTTGGTGAAGCCGCCGAGCAGGTGCTTCTCCATGCCCTCGTCTTTGTCCTTCAGGTAATCGTTGCGATCGATGGAGTCGCTGAGGTCCATGCGCCCGAGGAAGTAGCGGTCATCCTTGGGAACGGGGCCGAGCGCCGTGTCCTGCGTGAGATTCTGCAGGTAGGTCTCGACCACGGGCGTGCGCGGGGCCAGCATCTTGATGAGGCCCTTCTCGCGCTCGATGACGCGGTCCACCACCTGATCCATAGTGACGGGTGCGGCCTGCGCGACAGGCGCGGCCGGCTGTGCCGGAGCCACTTGACTCGCCGCCGGCTGCGCGGGCTGAGTTGCAGGGGTCGATTGCTGGGCCACTGCCGTGACTGTCAGGACTAGCAGGACCAGGACCATCCAATTCGAAGTGCTCATGACTCTCATCTCCAAAATTTCAGTAGGCCAGCTGGAACACCACGTGCACGATGGCGGTGGAGTCCACGGGCTGTCCGTTCCGCATTGCCGGTTTGAAACGCATCTTGTTGGCGGCTGCGATGGCGGTCTCATCGAGCCCGTGGCCCAGACCGCGGACCACACGATTCACGTGCAAAGTTCCATTGGCGCCGAACTGAACCTCGAGCAGCACCTCGCCTTCCAGCTTCAGACTGCGAGCCTCGTCGGTGTACGCCGGGTTAGGCTTGAAGGTGATTTCAACGGAGGTCGTGGCCGGACCGCTATCCAGGCTCCGCTGCGGGGTCTTTACCTGTGCGACCTCTTGAGCGCCAAAGCCCGAGCTCTGCACGCCGCGGCCACTGCTGCGGCCATCGCCTTTTCCGGGCGTTGCGATCCCAGTGCCAAAATCGGCGCTGGCGACGGTTCCTTTAATGCCCTTCGCTCCGCCCGAGCCGTTGCCATTGCCCGGTCCGATCGGCATATCGAACGAGCCGGCCGCCGCCGCCACCAGCTTGGCGTTGGGCTTGCTATTTTCACTGGGTTTCAAGCCGTTGGGGTCTCCAAATCCGCCGGTCTGCACTTTCGGAATGGGAGCATTGACGGTGGGCTTCACCGAGCTTCCCGTAAAGTCACCGGTGTGGATCAGCACGGGACGCGCTCCGCCAGGAATCGGCTTGAGCGTCGCCGGTGCGAAATTGTTCAGCGCCACCTTGGGCGGTTCAACTTCCTGGTGCGGCCTGGTCGCGCGAATCTCCTTCGGAACGACCAGCTTCGGCGCCTCAAATACGGGTGCTGGTTTCAACAACTTGGCATGCACCGGCAGAGGCTTGGGGGGCGGCGGAGGCTCGGGCCTCAGCGCCGGTCTCGGAATCAGCTCCGTGACGTGAAAATTCAGCTTGGTCTGTATCTCTTCCGGCATGAGGATCCCGAAAAGCAGAAAAAGCAAGATGAAGCAGACGAGCAGACCGTAGCTCGCCGCGAAGGTCCGCCAGTTCCACTTTTTCTCGGGCAAAAGGCCGAGCTGAAAGCCGCGATTGTACGTAGGCATGCCTTGACTCCAAATGGGGACCCGGGCTGGGGAGAGCGCTCGGGGCTGGAGTCTTCACATTAGGGGATGATGGGGCAGGGGTAAACGTGTCTCATGCGCGTGTCCTTTGGTAACCAGCCTTGGCGGGCAACCGATTAGCCGGTTACTTTGCGGTTACGCGGTGCCGCCGAGCGAAGTAATAGAACACCGGAATTCCGGCCAAAATCGCGAGGGTTCCGTAGGCGGAATTGGGCAGGTTGTCCTTGAACGTGAAGTACAGCAGCACCGCCGAAACCGCCACAAAGAGCGCCGGGACCGCGGGGTAGCCCCACACGCGATAGGGCCGGTCGGCGTCGGGTTCGCGGTAGCGAAAAATGAAGACCGTGCTGCCCGCGATCATGTAAAAGAGCCACTCGGCAAAAATCGCGAGCGAGAAGAATTGGCGAAAGCTTCCTCCGAGCAGCAGAAGAATAATGGCGAGCGCGCACTGCACGATGATGGCGATCGAGGGCGTGCGAAAACGCGGATGCACTTCCGCGAGAGACTTGAAGAAGTATCCGTCGCGGGCCATGGCAAAGGGGACGCGCGCCCCGCTCATGATGGTGCCGTTCAGGGTGACGAGCATGGAAACGGCCATGGCGGCGGAAACCAGGCTGGCGCCGAGGCGCCCCAGCACGAGGGCCACGGCATCTGAGGCAGGCCGTTCGGAGGCGGCCACCGCCGCCGCGGGAAGTACGTACTGCACGGCGGCATTGACCAGGATGTAGAGCAGTCCGACGGTGGCTACTCCCCAGATGAGAGCCAGCGGGACGTTGCGTTGGGGATTGCGGATCTCTCCGGCCACCATGTTCAGGTCGTTCCACCCGTCATACGCCCAGAGGGCGGCGACTAATGCTGCAAAGAATCCGACTACGCCGCCTTTGGCGCCGATGAACTCCGTAGAAAAGTTCGACCAGGAGCCTCCGCTGTAAGAGAAGCCGACGGCCACGATCCCAAGAATGGTGGCGACCTTGAGCAGCGTAAAAAGGAACTGGAACTCTCCCGCTTTGCGGACTCCGATGTAGTTCAGCCACGAAATAACGATCGCGGCGCCGATGGCAAAGAGTTGTCCGTAGGTAATGGGGAAGGGTCGGCTGAGGCAGGAGTGCGAGAAGAATGCGAAAGCAGAAAAAGTTCCCAGGATGCGGACGAGGCCGGTGGTGACGGTCGCAATCGAAGCCGGTTTGGCGATCAGGAACCAGGTCCAGGCGTAGAGAAAGCCGGCAAGCGGGCCGTAGGCATCCCGGACATAAACGTACTCGCCACCCGCCTGCGGCTTCATGGCGCCTAGTTCGGCATAGGTGAGCGCGCCAAAGAATGAGAGAACGCCGCCGACCAGCCAGGCGAGGTAAACGAGGCGGGCCGACCCAACGGCTTGCATCATTTCCGCGGGAACCAGAAAGATGCCACTGCCGATGATGGTGCCGACGACCACCGCTCCGGCATGGGAGAGGCCAAGGTCGCGGGCGAGTTCGGGGCGCTGGGTCGATGGCATCGTGTGGGTGCTTGCGAGAAGATCTTAACCGCAAAGGTCGCTAAAAAATCGCAAAGGACGCAAAGAAAAGCAACCTCTTGCAGTTAAGGGTCGAGTTCTTCGCGATAATTATTGACCATGCGCTTGATTCCGTTTCTTCAGAAGCACTACATGGAAATTGATCAGCAATCCGATAGGGAGATTCAAGAGGCGAAGGTGCGAAAGCAATTGCGCTTCATCAACAGGATGCAGAGCTTCTTTGCATTTCAGTTCTACGACTAGCTTCCCGTCGACGACTAGATCTGCTCTGAAGCCGCAATCGAGCTTAACCATTTCATAGACCAGGGGCACGGCTTTTTGGCGTTCCACTCGAAAGCCAGCTTTTTCCAGTTCGTAGGCTAGGCAAGCTTCGTAAGCTGATTCGAGAAGGCCAGGGCTGAGTCTCCGGTGAACGGTGATCGCAGCAGCGATAACATCATGAGAGATGTCGATCTTTGTCATCGCTTCTATCTGCACTTCTACGAAGACTAAAGATTTTAACCGCAAAGGTCGCAAAGTACCCCCGCAAAGCTCGCTAAGAACTGCTTTTCTTGGCGTTCTTTGCGGGGGTACTTTGCGACCTTTGCGGTTAAGGGCTCTCTTTCGGCGTGGAGAGCAAGCTGGCCAGATATCCGACTGCGGAGGTCACCGTCATCCCGATCGCAACCCACCAGGTCCATGGAACCGGTGTGCGGAGCCACAGGTAAAGCTCAATCCCAAAACCGCAAATTATGCCGACGGTGGCGCCATTTTGATTGGCGCGCCTGGTCAGCACTCCCAACAGGAAGACTCCCAGCATTGCACCGTACGCAATCGACGCGATCTGCAGGCCGACTTCGACCACTCGTCCAACGCGATGTAAGGCAATTACGGCCAGCACGAATAACACTACGGCCCAGACGACCGTCACCAGCCGCGAGAGCTTGAGTCTCCCGGTCTCGTCCAAGTCCGGGCGGAAGCGAAGATATAGATCCATCGTCGAACTTGATGAAAGGGAATTGAGAGCAGCGCTCAGGTTCGACATGGCAGCCGCAAGGATGGCGGCGATCAGCAAACCGGCGATCCCGCGCGGCATGTGCGTGACGATAAAGGTTGGATAGATGCGGTCGGCTCTTCCGAAAGTTGCGGAAGGCACGCCGTAGTAAGCGAACAACATCACTCCAACCATGAGAAAGAGCGTAATCAAGAACAGAATCGCGAGACCGCTGGACACCAGCGCCAGCGCCGATTGCCGCTGGCTGCGTGCTGCGAGCAGTCTTTGCACAATCAACTGATCCGTACCATGAGAAGCCATGGTGAAAAACGTTCCGCCGATGAGGCCGGCCCAGAGCGTGTAAGGCTTCGAAAGATCCAGGTAGGGGAAGGCGGGGATGAGCGAGGTATCGAATACCTGGAATTTGTGGAAAGCGCTGGCAATGTCATGCACGGAACTCCATCCACCCGGCACCAGATGCAGAATGGTGACTAGTCCCACAAGCGTTCCGCTGACATAAATAAAGGTCTGTACCACATCGGTCCAGATGACGGCCGCGAGTCCGCCTTCGAAGGTGTAGATCAGCGTGAGCAGCGTGATGATGGCGATCGAGGTCACCTCGCCGGTTCCAAGCGCGATCGAAACCACGATCGATACAGCGTAAACGCGCACTCCTTCGGCGGCTCCCCGCGTGAGCAGAAAGAGAACGGATGTGACCGTGCGCAGGTGCGATCCGAAGCGGCGTTCGATCAGCTGGTAGGCGGTGTAGAGGTCGCCACGAAAATAGTGCGGCAGGAGGACAAAACTAATAACGATGCGTCCCGCTACGTAGCCCATCACCACCTGCAGGAAGGTGAGGTTCGAGTCGTAGGCCAGGCCCGGAATGCTGATGATGGTGAGCGTGCTGGTTTCGGCGGCAACGATGGACAGCGAAATCGCCCACCAGGGAATGCTGCGGTCGGCGAGGAAGTAGTCGCGCATGGAGCGCTGCCGCTTGCGAAAGCGCAAGCCGAACAGTGTGATCCCCGCCAGATAAACGGCAATGATGGCGAGGTCGAGCGGGCTCAGGCGCAAACCAAGTTCCTTCCAGCCACCGGTGCGTCGTGGTAGAGACGCGGCTTGCCGCGTCTCGCTGTCCGCAGCATTGTACAGGGGGATGGCAGAGGTCAGAGGTCAGATTGCAGAAGTGAAACCTCGCGGGCGGGGCGCCCGCGCTACACATGTGTGGTAGAACTAGCGCGTGGCTTTCTATCTGGGAATTGATGGCGGCGGGACGAAGACCCGCTGCGCCCTTGGTGACGAAACGTCGGTCCTTGCGACCGCGGTGGCGGGCGGCAGCAACGTGATCCGCGTGGGCGAGGCGCCGGCGCGGGAGGCGTTGCAAACCGCCGTGCGCGTGGTGTGTACCACCGGAAAAATCACTCCCAACCAGGTCCGGGGCGTCTGCATGGGCGCGGCTGGGGCGGCGCGGCCAGAGATCGCCGACAAAATCCAAAGGATCCTTGCGCGCATGACCCCGGCTTCGATCGAAGTCGTAGGCGACATGGTCATTGCGCTCGAAGCCGCCTTCGGTGCCGGCCCCGGCATCGTTGCCGTCGCCGGCACTGGCTCGATCGTGTATGGCCGCGATGCGGCTGGACGCACCGCGCGCGCCGGCGGCTGGGGATATGCCATTTCGGATGAGGGCTCCGGACACTGGATCGGAAAACAGGCCGTCTCCGCGATTCTGCAGGCGCGCGATGCAGGGCAGGACACGCCGCTGGCCGCATTGGTCCTGCAGGCCTGGAATCTGCAGGGCCTCGACGAGCTTGTGCAGACCGCTAACTCGCAGCCTCCACCCGACTTTTCGCGATTGTTCCCTGTGGTGTTGAGGGCTGCCGGGGAGGGCGACCTCCTGGCACGGGCACTTCTGGCCGACGCCGCGGCCCAGCTCGCTGGCCTGACGGCCAAGGTCATCCAGCGCCTAATGCCGCAACCTCCCTATGCACCAGTAGCCATGGCGGGGAGCGTCTTTCGTCAGTCTACCGAGGTGTGCCAGGTTTTCTACAATTGCTTACGAGCCCGTATCTCCGGCCTGGAAGTGCGGAGCGAGCTGGTGGAGCCGGTAGAGGGGGCGCTCGCCCGGGCGCGCATGGCAGGGCGAAGCAAGACTGGCTGAGTCCTATGATCCGGGAAGACGAAAACGCGGAAGCGTCCTCAGCTTCAGCGAATCCTGCTCCCACCCTCGAAACCTCCATTCTCTACCTGTCGCGCGACGAAACGCTGCGCGCGGCGGCCAATCCCGCCCTGACGGAAGACCTGGCCCTCTCACTGCTCAAGCGAGCTGATTTGCCTGTCGAAGTGCTGGAGCAGCTGGCGAAAAATAGCAACGTGCTCAAGCTGCGGAAGGTGAAGCTGACGCTGGTCAGCCATCCGCATACGCCCCGGCATGTGTCGGTGCCGCTGATCCGGCAGTTCTATACCTTCGACTTGATGAAGATTGCGCTCACGCCCAGCGTCCCTGCCGATGTCAAAGTTGCTGCCGATGATGTGCTGATTTCGCGGCTCAAATCGGTGACGCTCGGCGAGCGCCTGGCGCTGGCGCGCCGGGGATCGGGACGGGTGGCGGGCGGCATGCTGCTCGATGGCGATGCCCGGGTGATGCGGATCGCGCTCGAGAACTCGCGGTTGACGGAGACTTTCGTGATCCAGGCTATTCTGCGCCCGGAGGCCAATGCAGTGCTGATCCAGGCGGTGGCACGCCATGCCAAGTGGTCGTTTCGGAGAGAAGTACGCTTCGCCTTGCTGCGAACCGAGCATCTCTCGCTGGCGCGCGCCTTGGAATTTGGGAAAGGCCTACCACTGCCACTGCTGCGCGAGGTGCTGCACAGCTCGCGGATGCCCGCCCGGATCAAAGAGCAGGTGCTGCGGGAGAGTCAGGGGAACTGCTAGAGCGTCGCGTTTTCTCACAAAACTGACTGGCCACGCGCCGGGAAGCCCGCTCGAGCAATTTATTTCTCGTTTAAGTACCGGCTGCTAACATCATTAGGATTTCTTCGCAAACAGCTCTGCTGCGGGGGATTCGTGCGGATACTGTTGGTCGAAGACCAACAAGCGGGAGTCGGGCGTTTTCGGAAACTGGCCTCATCGATGCCTCAATCGAAGGTTTCCATCGCGCATCCAGTTTATGTCTGTTGAGCCGGGACAGACACTCTCGGCTTCGCCTCTCCGTGCATCAGGCCGACGATTTTCTCGTACATTCGCGAGCGCATGGAATAGCGTTCATGGGCGCTGGTGATGTAGCGCACCTGCATCTCCACTCCAGTCGCCGTTGGCCGCAGATGGATGGCCGGAACCACCGACAGGGACTGCAATCGATTCTTGGTGGACTTCTGCCATTCCTGCTCGGCGACCGATGCGCCGGCGCGGGTTTCCTCCTCCACCAGTTTCTGAATCGCTTCCACCAGCGGGTAAGGGTTGTGCCCCGGCGGAATCAACACCTGGAGTTCGTCCCACAGCCACTGGCCGGCAGTCGAGAAATTGAAGAAGTGTCCTTCAATCGCAAAGCTGTTGACGAAGGCGACCTTGCGGCCGGTGGGATGACCAGTGTCGGTCCAGTTGCCGGTTTCCATCAGGACCGTGCGCAGCAGGCCGATTTCAGTGACTTCGCCGACCACACCATTGATCTCGACCCAGTCGCCCACCCGAAGACCGTTGCGGCCCATCAGGACGAACCATCCGAAGAAAGCCACGATGAAATCCTTCAGCGCCACGGTGAGTCCCGCACCGGCCAGCCCCAGCACGGTTGGCATCTGGTTGGGAGCGCCGAAAATCACGAAGGCAATCAGCAGAACCGCGACTGCTTGCAAGGCAAAGCGCAAAACCGAGCGCAGGGTGAGCAGCCGCTTTTTCTCCGGGGTAGTGCCGGAATAGGCGCGATCGACGAGGCGGCTGGCCACGTAGATGAGAAAGATAATGAGCAGGATCCAAAGCAGGGACCTCAAGATGCCGTGCAGCGCGGCGCGTTGCTGGCTCAAGGTCAGTTCGATCCAGCTGCGGTAGATATTGCCGAGTTCCTGCTGGTCCAGCAGTTGTTTGCTCAGGCCGGAGAGCAACTTCTGCTCATTGGAAAAATGCTTGAACGACGCGACGGTCGCGGCGGCGTCTTGTTTGGAGGCTGCGCCGTGAGCGGCCTTTTCGCGGAGTCCGACCGCCTGCTGCCGCGCTTGCTGTTTCTGCGATTGCTCGGCCCGCACCTGGAGTTCGAGGGCGTCGTGTTGTGCCTGCGAACCTTGTCCGAGATCCTGTATTTGGCGTCGTGCCGACTCCAAACTTGCTCGCTTGTTTTTCAGCCAGATCCAGGCGCGGACCTGGCCGGCAAGATTCGGCGCCGCCAGATCAACGGTGGGGCTCTGGGAAGGCGCAGTCGGGCTCTGCGCCAGGTGGTCTTCACTCGCCTCGTGCGCCTCTCGTTGGCGCTGGATTGCCCCTTCCCGATCGCCCCCCGCCCGAATCAAGTCCTGTTGCGCATCGTCGAGTTCGCCTTCGTCAGGCGCCTGCTGCGCTTCGAGCAGAGCGATCTGGTCCTGCAAGTTGTTCCGTTCAGCGGGCTTCGCCGAAGCCAGTTTCGCCTTGAGTTGGGCAATCTGTGCTTTGTCTTCGTCCACGGCCGTCTGCGCGTCATGGATCCGAGCATGCAACTCGCGGTACTTGGGATCCTGATCGGTGGGATGTTCCCGCGCTTCGCGCAGGGCATCGGCAAAGGCCAGGTCGACCTCGTGATCGGCGACTCGCACCGCGTCCCGCGCCAGTCGCCGTTCCTCGCGAGTAACGGCCAGCGCAGCCAGTTCGCGGGCCGTTTTCAGCGGGCTGGTATTCACGAGGCGTGAGTGCGCGGCTCGGGAGGTCGCTGCTCCCGTGGATTGTCCGCCACTACCGCCCGTGGCAATGAAGGCAGCGCCTGCCAAAACAACGAGCAGAAGCAGCGCTCCCATCACACTCCATTGACGAATCTTCATGCCTCTTGCTCCGCATCGACGCGGCTGAAAGCCACGCCGCTCAAGACCGTGCCCATACCCGAAAATACACCCGGCCAGCCATCCGGGCTACGGCACCCAATCCGCAATGAATACGTTGCTCTCGCGCGGGGCCTTGCCGTTGCGATGCGAAATCCAAACCAGTTGCTTGCCGTTGGGACTGAACATGGGGAAACCGTCGAAGCCATCGCTGTAGGTGATCCGTTCCAGCCCGCTGCCGTCCACATTGATGGCATAGAGCTCGAAGTTGCCCATGCCGCCCGTAGAGCCCAGGTTAGTCGAAAAGATGATTCGTTTCCCGTCCGGGAAAAACGAGGGGGCAAAGCTGGCGGCGTTCAGGTTGGTGAGTTGGCGCTTGCCGCTGCCGTCCGCCTTCATGATCCAGAGTTCGAGCGTGGTCGGGCGAATCAGGTTCTGCTTGAGCAGTTCTTTGTATTCCGAGGCTTCCTGATCCGTCTTGGGATGATAGGCGCGGTAAACGATCCACTTGCGATCCGGCGAAAAGAACGGCCCGCCATCGTAGCCGAGTTCATGCGTGAGCTGCTTTACGTGTTTGCCGTCTACATCCATGGTGTAGATGTCCAGGTCGCCGTTGCGCAGAGAAGTGAAAATGATCTTCTTGCCGTCTTCCGAGATGGTTGCTTCGGCGTCGTAGCCAGGCGTCGTGGTGAGTTGCTTGAGATCGGATCCGTCGAGCTTGGCCGTGAAGATATCGTATCCGGGATATACCGCCCAGACGTATCCCTTGGAATAGTCCGGTCGCGGGGGGCAGGCGGCGTCGGCGAGGTGGGTCGAAGAATAGAGAATCTTGTCCTTGCCGGGATAGATGTAGCTGCACGTGGTACGGCCCTTGCCGGTCGAGACCATCTTCTGGTTGGAGCCGTCGACGTTCATAGTGAAAATCTGGTCGCATAGCAGTTCGTCACGGGTGGACTGGAAGATAAGCTTCTTGCCGTCGGCGGAGAAATAAGCTTCGGCATTCTGGCCGCCGAAGGTGAGCTGGCGCATGTTGCGGAGGTGCTTTTCTTCTGGCGTGGAGAGCTGGGAGGGCGTTGTTTGCGCCGCCAACTGTCCCGCACCAGCGGATTGTTGGGCGAACGCGGACGCGCCGGCCACCAGTCCCGCCACGAGCAGAGTATGCAGAACTGCTTCCAATAATCGGTTTTGGGAAGGGCACGGCTTCAGCCGTGCCGCCGGACGTACCAGAGACACGGGCTTTAGCCCCTGAGGGTCGCTTTCCATGCTGGTGGGAAAGTTTAACAGGCTCCCGGCTCACGCGAATACCCGACGCGTACGGTGCACTTTCAAGTCGAAAAAAATAAAGAGGGAAACGCATCTGGGGCGGTCTTGGCGGCACGGCTGAAAGACTCATTCAGCCGAGGACAGGCGACCACAGGGGCTGAACAGTTTGCTAATAAAGTCGGTGGCGCGTACTTCAGGGGCTGAAGCCCGAGTCAAAACAAACCACTTATCGCAGCGGTAAACCGCTGCGCCACCCAAAAACAGAGTTTTTCAGCAAACTGTGAAGCCCTTGTTCGTTGCAAACGTCTTACGCCTGAAGGGCCGCTCTTCCACGTGCTGCATGCACTCGCAAGTCTTTTCCGCAAGGGATGAAGCTGTGCCCTTCCCAAAACCGATTTTTGAAACCAGTTCTAGGGACCTCGTCCCACCATGGTGAGCCAATCGCTACCTACTCACCATTTGTTTTTCCCGCACCAGGTCCTCAATCTTCTGTAGCACCTGGTCTTCGCTGAGGTGGGTGGAGTCAATCACGACTGCGTCGGGAGCGGCGACCAGCGGCGACGCGGCGCGCGTCCGGTCACGCCGATCTCGTTCCCGAAGTTCCGACGCTATGGTTTCGGCGGGTGCACCCTTGACCTTCTGCTGGTCGAGGCGGCGCTGCTCGCGGGTCACCGGATCGGCGTCGAGGAAGATCTTTACGTCGGCGTCGGGGAAAACCTTGGTGCCGATGTCGCGACCTTCCATCACTACGCCGCCGCCCAGACCCATTTCGCGCTGGCGGGCCACCATCCACGCCCGCAGCTTGGGGTGGACTGAGACTCGCGACGCAGCTTCGGTGACATCCCGATCGCGGATGCGAGCCGACACATCGCGTCCGTCGAGCAGCACGCGATTTCCGCCAATGCTGGGATCGAGTTCGATGCGGGATTCTTGTGCCATCTTGAGGAGCGCGTCTTCGTCGTCGAAGGAAGTGTCCCACTCGATCGCTTTCAAGGCGAGGGCGCGATACATCGCCCCGCTTTCGAGGTTGACGTATCCCAGTTTGCGGGCGAGGCGGGAAGCGATGGTGCTCTTGCCGGCTCCGGCGGGGCCGTCAATGGCGATGATGAGTTTGCGCGGGGAAGCGTCGGTCATCGGGCGAAGGCATTGTACACGGATTGAAAAGCACAACCTAACCGCAGAGGACGCAGAGATCGCTGAGATAAATGGGATTCACACGGTATGTCGCTCAGCGCACTCTGCAATTCATCGTTTCTAGCCGACCCGCTGCGGCCGCGGAGTTCGGGGCGTGAAAGCCTGCTTGGGCGGAGTGACTTGCAGCAACGAGCGGTTGCCTACATGCACAAAGCTCAATTCGCGTGCGGAAAGCAGCGCGTTGATCGCCTCTTTTACTCGGGAACGCGGCACGAAATTCGAAAAGAAAGTCTCGACTTCCGACTGGTCGGCGGCCACCAGACAATCCAGATACTTGGAGAGCAGAGCGGACAGCGCTTCGGCCACCGACACGCCGACGCCCTCGCGCACCGCATCCGGCGCCCAGCGCGAGAGCTCGTCCCATACCGAACCTTCTTCCACGGTGTAATCCACCCGCGTGATGCGCAACTTGGCCCAAAGCTCGCCCAACGCGCGATCAAGGCCGGAGACGGACAGCGCTCCACCGAGCAGTTCACCGAGCTTGGTTTTCGAGATCGGCCCCCGGCGGCGGATGATTTCGAATGCGTCGCAGGCGAGCTGGGAGTACCCCGCGCGGGTGTTGGCTTTGGGCGGCTGCTTGGGATTGCGCTCGCCCACCAGCGCATAGAAATAAGGAAACACGGAAGCCGCAACCAGGAAGGCATTGTTCTCGTCGAACAGCGGAGCTTCGTAGGCGGCCTTGTCGCGCAGCGAACGCACCATCAGGTCGGTAGCTTCCTTCGCGCGCGAATCTTCAAACACATGCTGCCAGGTGGGCAGGCGATCGTCGGTTCCGACCCAGGCTCCCACGAAAGTCGGCACCGGCAGCGGCGGACGCAGGGGATACATCAGGCAAAATCCGACCGACTCGAGAAACGCCCGCGCCTCGTCGAGCGTGCGCACCGGTTGCCCATCGAGATGCCAATTGTGGGCCCTGGCCTGCTGCAGTTCGGCATCGGTCATGTCTTGATTAAACCACACGACGCTCCGAGCGCCAGAAATCTTGCCGGCGCTCGACCTATACTGCTCGATATGAAACGCGCATTGATGCTCCTGGTTCTATCCACCTGCGCGGCCTTTGCCGGGACCACGACTCCGGAAGACGAGGTTCGGCAGGCCCTCTCGCAATTCGTGCAGGCCTTCGACAACCTGGACTGGGATCGGTTTGTGAGCTTTTTCTCGGAGGACGCGACGATGTTCCAGCCACGCGGATTCGCTCGGCGAGCGGAGAACAAGGGAGAGATTGAGTCTCAGTTTCGGCAAGTCTTTCAAGTCATTCGCGGCGATCAGACCAAGCCGCCGTACATGGAGATTCACCCGCGGGACCTGCGAGTGCAGATGCTGGGCACAGATGTCGCGATTGTGACCTTTCATCTCGACGACCGGCCCAGCGTCCTGAACCGGCGGACCATCGTGTGGCAACAAACGAAGTCCGGCTGGAAGATCGTTCACATCCATGCCTCGGAGGTCGCCCTTCAGGAAACCCGCTGATCGGAGGCCCGAAGCTAGATTCTCTTGAACGCTTTCTGAATGTCCACCATCGAGTACCTGAGCACCACCGGGCGGCCATGCGGACAAGTCATCGGATGCTGCGTCTTGGCCAGTTCCGCGAGGAGCCACTCCATCTTGTTTTGCTCGAGCGGCATGTTGACTCTAATGGCCGCATGACAGGCGATCGAAGCGGCGATGCGCGTCCGGACGGCTTCCAGGTTGATGGCCTGATCCTCGCGCGCGAGCTGCTCGAAGATTTCGTTCAGCATGTGCTCGATCTGGGAGGCATCCACGCCCGCGGGAGCGATCTTTACCGCCACGCTGCGGGCGCCGAATGGCTCCGCCTCGAAGCCGTTGTGGGAGAGTTCGTTCGCGATCTCGCTGAAGATGGCCTGCTGCGCCGGAGTCAGTTCCAGCACGAGCGGCATGAGCAGGCGCTGGCTCTCGACCCGCTGAGCCGCCCGCTGGCGCAAAACTTTTTCGAACAGTACGCGCTCGTGGGCCACATGCTGGTCAATGATCCATAGGCCGTCTTCGTTGACGGCGAGAATGAACGAATTGCGAATCTGTCCCAGAGGCTTGAGCGTACGCAGTGACTCGAGCGTCGGAGGGGTTTGCGGTTCCTGCGCGATCGGAGGCGCGCAGCCGTGGTCGGGAACAGCCAGTTCCGGCGCACGCGCAAGCGACACCGCGGCATTCGCTTCGACCGAGATGCTGCCCTCGAACTCCAGGCGCCCGGTCGCGGGCGGGACCACCGGCGCTTGCAATGAGAAACCAGCCGCTGCCGGTTCATAGAGATCGCGCCACGGAGCGTGTTGGGCGCCGTCCGAGCGCGCACCGGGCGTCAGGGAGGAGCTCGCACTGGGCTGCGCGGTTATCTCGGACAAGAACTGCGGCACCGGCCGCGCCTTCATGAGCGCGGCGCGCGCCGAGTCGCGCACGAAATCGTGGATCACGCTTTGCTGCCGGAAACGAACCTCGGTCTTCGAAGGATGGACGTTGACATCCACTTCGGCGGTCGGCATTTCCAGAAACAGCAGTACGACCGGAAACACCGTTGGCGGCAGAATGTTGCGGTAAGCGTCGGTGAGCGCGTGCTGGATGAGACGGTCGCGGATCAGCCGTCCGTTGACGAAAATGTAGATCGAATTGCGATTGAGCTTCTGGATTTCTGGCTTGGAAACGAAGCCATGCAGGCGGACTTCACCAAACGGAGAAGCCGTGTCTTCAGTGTCGGCTTCTTCGCGGGCGCGCGCGCCCGCGCTACTCTCGCGCCGCCAGGGTGGGGGCTGCGGCAGCCCTACGTGTTCCAGCGGCTGCACCGCGGCCAGCGGAATCAGTTGATCGAGCGTCTCCTGCCCAAAGACCTGGTACACGCGTTCGCGATACCCCGCCACCGGAGGCGCCACCAGCAACGCATTGGTCGCGGAATGCAGTTCGAAGTGCTTTTCCGGATGCGCCAGCGCATAGTGCGTCACCAGCGACGCGATATGCGACAACTCGGTCGACTCCGCCTTCAGAAATTTCTTGCGCGCCGGTGTATTGAAAAAGAGATCGCGCACCGTGATGGAAGTTCCCGGCGGCAGCCCCGCTTCTTCCACGCGGATCATCTTTCCGCCGTTGATCTCAATCACCGTGCCGGCAGGTTCCTCCTCCGCCCGCGTTTCCAGACGCAGCCGCGCGACCGAGGCAATCGAAGGCAGCGCCTCGCCGCGAAATCCGAGCGTGGCGACGCTGAGCAGGTCCTCGGTGTCCTTGATTTTCGAAGTGGCGTGCCGCTCAAACGCCAGCATGGCGTCGTCGCGCACCATGCCGCACCCGTTGTCGGTAATCTGGATCAGTTTCTTGCCGCCCGCTTCGACGTGAATGCGGATGCGGGTCGAGCCGGCGTCGAGCGCGTTTTCGAGCAGCTCTTTGACCACCGATGCCGGGCGCTCCACCACCTCGCCGGCAGCGATCTGGTTGGCGACTCGTTCGGCGAGGACGTGAATCTTGCCCATGGGTCAGTGGTGAGTGGTTGGTGATTCGTGGTTAGTGTGACAGAGATCGGTGGGCAGTGGCTAGGGGGCAGAGCTCGCCAATCGAGGCTCGCATTGGTCAGAACCAGGTCCGCTGTTTGTAGACCAGGTAAGCGTCCCTGAACTTTTCGCGCAGAACCTTGTCCTCCATGCGAATCCGCCACAACTGGAGCGGGACGGAGAGGATGAGGAAGGCACCGAACAACCAGGAGCGCAGACAGATTGCAATCCCCACTAGGGCGAGCGTGGAAAAGAAATAAATGGGATGGCGGATCCTGGAGTAGAGCCCGCGGGTTACCAGTTCTCGTGCTTCCGGTTTGGGGGTGAACGAGCCTCCCAGTTGCAGTTTTGCCAGGAACCAGAGAACAAAAGAGGGAACTGCGACCGCGCTGCCCCAGACGCAGACCGTGTCGTGCCGCCACCAGACAGCTAAGATGAATAAGGCCAGATAGAAAACAAAATCGCCGAGCAGCAAGAGATACGATACGCGCGCTTTCGGCAATGGCATGGGCGAAGAGTCTAAATTGGCGATGAGCAGGCCCCTGACCGACCCTTACCGTTATTGTTTCTTGACGACTATCCCAATCCCCAACTCCCGCAACTGCCCCTCGGCCACCGGCGTTGGCGCTTCCACCATCAGATCCTTGGCGGCTGCGGTCTTGGGGAAGGGGATTACTTCGCGGAGGCTGTCGGCGCCGGCGAGGATCATCACGATGCGGTCCAGTCCGAGCGCGATTCCTCCATGCGGAGGGGTGCCGTACTCCAGCGCTTCCAGAAAAAAGCCGAAGCGCGAGCGCGCTTCTTCTTCGGTCATGCCGAGAGCGCTGAAAATCCTGCGCTGCACATCCTGGCGGTGAATACGGATCGAGCCCGAGCCCAGTTCCGTACCATTCAGCACGACGTCATAGGCGAGCGCGCGCACCATCGCGGGGTCGGATTCAAGCTTGTCCATGTCCTCTTCGTGCGGTGAGGTGAAAGGATGGTGGGCGGCCACCCAGCGCCTCTCGCCTTCGTCGTACTCGAACATGGGGAAGTTCGTCACCCAGAGAAAACGGTAGTCTTTCGCAGGGTCGCCGCTCTTTTTGAAAATGCCGTGGCGGTCGGCATATTTCTGCGCCAATGCCACGCGCAAAATTCCGGCCGAGGCGTAAATTGCCAGTTCCGCGGGCGTGACTTTGCGTTTGCCGGCGGGATGGTCGTCACCTCCGGATTGTACCGAGCCAACCACCAGCACCAGCAGGTCGTTTGCACCCGCCCCGGACTTCTGGCGAATTTTCGCACCTGCCTCCGTGAACTTCGCCTCGATGCGCTTGAAGTCTTCGAAGACGCGCGCTCCACCTTTGGAGACGAACATCGGCTTGATGTCGTCGCGTTCTTTTCTCGATAACTCGCCCACGCTCGGGATGCGGATGGCGATCACGGGCAAATCTTTGTTAATGGCCAACTGCTCGAGATCGGCGGGTGCGAAGCAATCGCGCACGTCAGTGAAGGCGGGCAAGCGCAGGTCGGGCCTGTCGACACCGTATTGACGGATCGCGTCGTCATAGTCCATGCGCGGGAAGGGCGTCTTGATGTCGTGGCCCGCCGCTTTGAAGGCGGCAGTCAGAAATCCCTCCACGACTTCCCAAACTCGCTCGGGCTGCGGATAGGACATTTCCAGATCGATCTGCGTGAATTCCGGCTGCCGGTCGGCGCGCAGGTCTTCGTCGCGGAAGCAGCGCACGATCTGGAAATATCTGTCCAAGCCGGAGATCATCAGAATCTGCTTGAACAGCTGCGGCGACTGGGGCAGAGCATAGAACGTCCCAGGCTGCACGCGGCTGGGGACGAGGTAATCGCGAGCGCCTTCCGGTGTGGAGCGCGTCATGAAGGGCGTTTCGATCTCAAAGAAGCCTTGCGACGAAAGATAGTCGCGGATCGCCAGCGCAACTTTGTGTCGCAGTTCGATGTTGAACTGCATGACGTCGCGACGCAGATCGATGTAGCGATACTTGAGCCGCATCTCTTCGTTGGCGAGCACGGTGTCACTCGGCAGGAAGGGCGGCTGCTTCGACACATTCAGGAGTCGCAGTTCCTCTGCGACCAGCTCGACTTCGCCGGTGGGGATGTTCTTATTGATGGTGTCGGCGTCGCGCTTCTTGACTGTGCCGATCACGGCGATCACGAACTCATTGCGCAGTTCCTCGGCTTTGTCGTGGACGGCGGCGCTCAGTTCGTGGCTGAACACCACCTGGGTGACGCCGGTGCGGTCGCGCAGGTCGACGAATATGATCTGGCCGAGATCGCGGCGGCGGTTCACCCATCCCATGAGGACGGCTTTCTTGCCCGCCTCGGCGAGGCGCAGAGCCCCGCACATGTGAGTTCGCCTGAGGTCGCCTAAAAAATCGAGCACGAGTTCGCCTTGTCTGGCCGGAATACGGCGGTGAGCCGAATTGAAGATTATAAATGGCGGGAAGTAGCCAGTAGTCGGCGAAATACCATCACGTCTGGCCGTGGCATCTGACTACTGGCTACTGACTACTTTTTCCTGGTGGCCTTGCCTTCCATCGCGGTCTCCCATTTGGTCCCGTCCGGCGACATCTCGAACTTGAAGGTGTACGAGTCCGGTGACAGGATCTTCATGGTGTAGCGCGCTTTCATGGTCTGCGGGCCCATTTTGAATTCATTTGTCCAGTTCCAGGTGTCGCCGTCGAGGGTGCCCTTGGAGTGAACGTTTTCGCCCATGCTGTTGAATTCGTCGTAGGTGTAGACCTTTTCGTCGGAGTTGTAGCCCATGTAGGCAGCTCCGGTGGCGTTGCCCATGGCGCCGCCCTTAAAGTCGGAGTGAATGACCAGGAAGAACCCGCCGTCCATCCATTCACCGGTCCCCGAGGCAATGAACTTTCCGCCCGGGCCCATGGGACTTGGTTTCGCCTCGCCTTCCGAGGTCCAGGTACCGAGAAAGTAGTCGAGCTTTTTGAGTTCGGGGCCGGGTTTGGGCGGTCCCACTTGTGCAAAGGCCACAGCGGCGAGCAGTAAAGTGGCAACGAGGATGGCTGACGAGCGCTTCATGAGTGAACCTCCAAATGATGGGGGTAGCGTGTGCGAGCGGATCGCTTCACGCTCCGGTTGCCGATGGTAGAAGGTCGCTAAGGGCAAGTCAATGAGATCAGGAGTCAGTAGTCGGTAGCCGTAGACAGAGGCCGGATGCTGCGGTTCTTGCTTGACTGCCGACTACTGACCACTCACCACTCACCACTTCCTTTAGTCAACGTCCATGGCGCTCCACAGATTAATCGTGGCTTGCTCGAACCTGAGCGTCCACTTGCCGCCTTCTTTCGCCCAGGTATCGCTCATGTGGCGGTAGCGCGGACGGCTTCCCGGGACGATCAGGTTGTAAGTGACCACCGCGCAACCGTCATCCAGCCGCACGACCTGCACATCGTAGATGCGCACGTCCTTGGGGAGACCTTCGTGGACCAGTTCGTCGCGCTCATAGAAATCGCCGTTGGTGCCGATCCCTCTGAAATCGCGGGCGACAGACTGGTTCACGTAGGGGACATTTTTTTCCGCAAGCGCGCGCACGAACTGGTTTTCGTTGTTCAAGAGTTCCTGTTCGAAGGGTGAGAGGGCCTTCGGCTGTGGTGTCTGAGAAAAGGACAGGCTGACACTGATCATTACGGCGCACAGCAGGGAAATACTTCGCATGATCGCCTCCAGCAGAGATGATTTTACTCTGTGTCCCCCCGTGTCCTCTGTGGTTAAAACGAAAGGCGGTTACCACGGGGGTCACGGGGGAACACAGAGGCATTCAAGAGCTAGGAAGATTGCGCAATGTGTTTGGCCAATTCCGCGCGCGGAACCGTCACCTGCTGGCCCGAGGCGAGGTGCTTGAGCGCGAAAGCGTCGGCTTTTACTTCGTTCTCGCCGACGATCAGGAGGTAGCGTGCGCCCATTTTGTCGGCCGCTTCGAAAGATTTCTTCAGGCGAAAGGATTCGTCGCCGAGATCGACAACTAGATCATGACGGCGGAGCTCGCGGGCCAGGCGAGCGGCTTCGCGGTTCATGCCCGCGCCCAGCGGGGCGATGTAGACATCGGGCTTGCGCAGCACCGACTCCGCCGACTCGGCCAGCGACATCACCAGCCGATCCTCGCCGATGGCAAACCCGATCCCCGGCGCCGGCGGTCCGCCCAGAGCTTCCGACAAGCCGTCATAGCGTCCTCCACCGAGGATCGCGTTCTGCGCGCCCAGCGCTCCATGGGTGAACTCAAACGTAGTCTTTTGATAGTAATCAAGCCCTCGCACCAGGCGGTCGTTGAGAACGAACGGGACTGCGACGGATTTCAGGATGTCTTGCACTTCGGTGAAGTGTTTGCGACAGGGCTCATCAAGAAATTGCGAGATGCGCGGGAGCTTATCGATGATGGGCTGGTCTTCGGGGACTTTGCAGTCGAAGACGCGCAGCGGATTGGTGACGGCGCGGCGCTGGCAGTCAGCACACATTTTTCCAACGACGGGTTCGAGAGCCTTGCGCAGGGCCTCATTGAATTTTGCGCGGTCGGCGGGGCAACCGACGGAGTTCAATTCAAGCGTCCAGCCAGTGATGCCGACGCGGTCGAGGAGCGTGGCCAGAAGTTCGAGGACTTCGGCGTCGCGCGCGGGCGACTCGCTGCCGGCGGGCGGCGGGCCGATGACCTCAGCGCCAATCTGGTAGAACTGGCGGTAGCGGCCTTTCTGCGGACGCTCACGGCGGAATTGCGGGCCGATATAGAAAAGTTTGTTGAGGCCGCGGTCCCAGAGTTTGTGCTCAATGTAGGCGCGAACCACGCCGGCAGTGTTTTCCGGGCGCAGAGTGAGCGACTGCCCCTTGTCGCTTTCGGCGCGGCCGCGATCCTCCCAGGTAAACATCTCTTTGGCGACGATGTCGGTTTCTTCGCCGACGCCGCGGGCGAAGAGTTCGGTGCTCTCGAAGATGGGCGTGCGGATTTCGTGGAAGTTGTAGGCGCGGAAGACGTCGCGGACGGCGGCCTCGACAAAGTTCCAGAGCGCCGTGTCGGGCGGGAACAGGTCGCGCGTGCCTCGGGGAGCTTTGATCATTGTGTCGATGGTCGCCGGTCGTTAGTCGTTCGCGAAGTGCAGCAGCATTCCGCGTTCTGCGCGGCTAGTTAGCAGCGCCCTCCACTGACGGCGCGGGGAGAACGCCTTGATATGGCGCAATCGCTCCTCGCAGTGCAGGGGTCCTTCGATTCTGCGAGATGTTCGCGTTCGCGAACCTCTCGCTCCGCTCAGGATGACATTCTACAAGGGGTGTGGCTGAATGCTGAGTGCTGACCGCTGACTGCTACATCCTCTCCCTCAAATACGCCTTCTTGTACCCCAGATAATTTTCCGCGTAGCGCAGGATCATATCTTCGTCCGGCTTTTCGAGGCGGCGGCGGAATTTGCCGGGGGAGCCGACCCACAGGGAGTTCGGCTCGATAATCGTTTTCTCCGGAATCAGCGTGCCCGCTCCGATGATTGAGCCTGCGCCAACCACCACTCCGTTCAGGAGGATCGAGCCCATCCCGATCAGGCAGCGGTCTTCGATTTTGCATCCGTGAAGTACGACATTGTGGCCGACCGTGACGTAATCGCCGACGTACACGCCATACTGCTGCGTCATGCCGTGCAGCACACTGTTATCCTGAATATTCGAGTAATGGCCGACGCGGATTTCGTGGACGTCGCCGCGCAAAACGGCGTTCATCCAGATGCTGGAGTGCTCGCCGCAGATAACGTCGCCAATCAACTGGGCGGATTCGTCCACGTAGCAGGTCGAAGGGAATTGCGGCGTGATGCCTTTGTAGGAGCGGATCATGAGCGTTCTGGCTGCGGCAGCGTCGGCTGCGCGAACAGTCAACATATCATGGAGGGATTGCAGAAGTCAGATTGCAGAATGCAGAAGTGAAAAGCGGGAACCACGGGGAGCACAGAGGAGCACAGGGGGAAGAAGGATTAGGGGAGAGTTCCCGGCGTTGTGATTAAATTCATGACACATGGACCCTCTTCAAGTTTCTCCTGCAGACTTTCGGCGACTGGCTGAAGGTGTTGCCGCACTCTCAGCTGAGTTCCTGGCGACCCTGGATGCGCGACCGATTTTTCCGTCCACCAGCGGGGCAGAGAGCGAGCGGCTCTTTGGGTTGGATTTGCCCGAACGAGGCATGGGCGCGGAGGCCTTTACCGCGCTGCGCGATGTCGTAGCGCATTCGCGGGCGCAGAACGGACGCTTCTTTGGATATGTTCAGGGACCGGGAGAGCCGGTGGCGGCGCTGGGCGACCTGGTTGCGTCGATCCTGAACCAGAACATGACGGCGTGGCGGTCGTCGCCGGCGGGCGTGACGATTGAGCGCACGGTCGTGGGCTGGCTGGCGGAGGCGGTGGGCTGCCGAGGATTCGTTGGAACCCTGACAGGCGGCGGGTCAGCGGCCAACCTGATGGGGCTGACGATGGCGCGCGAGGTAAAGACTCCCGCCAACGAACGCGGTCTTCGCGGCGGGCCGCCAAGTGTAATTTACGCCTCTGAACAAGTGCACATGTCGATTCCCAAGGCGGTGGCCATGCTCGGCTTGGGGCGTGAGAATCTGCGGCTCATTCCGTGCGATGCGTCCTACCGCATGATTCCGTCGCAACTGGAGCAGGCGCTGCGGCGCGACCAGGCGGCGGGGGTGACGCCGATTGCGGTGGTGGCTTCGGCGGGGACAGTGAATACCGGCGCCGTCGATCCCTTGCGCGAGATCGCGGAGGTTGCTCAGGCCCACGGCGCATGGATGCACGTGGACGGCGCCTACGGAGCGCTGGCGGCCATCGCCGTCCCGGAAAAGTTTGATGGACTGGCGCGGGCGGATTCGCTTTCCCTCGATCCGCACAAGTGGCTCTATCAGCCGCTCGACTGCGGATGCCTGCTCTATCGGGACCTCGCGATGGCGCGTCAGACCTTCGCTTACACCGGAGACTATGCCAAGCAGTTGAGCACCGATCCGGTGGAGGGCTTTGCGTTTTTTGAAGAGTCGATTGAGCTTTCCCGGCGGTTTCGAGCGATGAAACTGTGGCTCTCGCTGCGCTATCACGGGCTGGCGGCGTTTCGCGCGGCGATCCAGCGAGATATTGCGCATGCTCAGCGCCTGGCGGAAGCGGTGCGCAAGTCTGCGGCGCTGGAGTTGGTGGCGGTGGGTGAGTTGAGCGCCGTTTGCTTCCGCCATCTCTTGCGAGCGGACGCGTCCGAGGAAGAGCGCAGCCGGTTTAATACATTGCTGCTGAAGCGGATCATTGCCCGGGGCAAGGTCTACTTGTCGAATGCCGTGCTGGAAGGGAAGTTCTTTCTGCGGGCGTGCATCGTGAACCACCTGACCAAAGACTCGGATATTGACGCGGTGGTGCCGGAGGTTCTGGCGGCAGCCGCGGAACTCAAGACGAGCGCCTAGGGGTGTCCCGCGAATCCGCTGTTCTTTCGCCCCTTCGGGGCTTACAGGCTGCCCATGGCTTTCCCACGGCTGGCGCCGTGGGCTGTAATCTTGCGCCGCTATGCGGGTACCCTGGCCTATCGGCATGGATTCTTCCTGATGCGGGAGAGTCATGTCAGGCTTGCTTCAAATCAACTCTCCTGGTTGCTGCCGATTATCAGCAAATCAGCGTGAGGTCTGGAAAACCGAACATAATCACTGTGCACACGTCACATCCTCGTGCTCTGCGAAGTGTTACAAGATCTTTCAGGTCTCCCAGACCGTCCTCCGAGCCCGAACTGTCGGGCGGAGGACTCCCATGCTCGGTGGCAGGACGCGGCAGATCCTTTACCTTCCCGTCATTCCGTATCTGCTCAGTCTGATTTTTCTCGGTAGCGGTGCGCGCGCGCAGGACGCCTCGACGGGCGCGCTGCGCGGCACGGTGGTGGACTCGCAGGGTGCGGCCATTACCGCGGCGGACGTGGTGGCGATTCGCGTGGATACGGGAATCCGTTATCACGGGGCCACCAACGCGGAAGGGTGGTTCACGCTCGACCTGCTGCCCCCGGGAGAATACTCGGCCCGCGCGGAGGCGGAGGGCATGTTGCCGCAGAATTCTCCGCGGGTGCGCGTCGACGTGGGCGCGGCGACGGAATTGGCCTTCAAGCTGGTGGTGGCGGGCGGGAAGGAGATGTTGACTGTCTCGGACGCGCCACAACTGATCGAAACGCAGCCGAGCGCAGTTTCGGCGCTGGTGGACGAGCGGGCCATTGGGGACTTGCCGCTGAACGGGCGACGCTACACCGATCTGTCGTTGCTGGCGCCAGGCGTGACGCAGGATCCGCGCGGGCTGACGTCGGCTTCGAACGGTGACTTGGCATTCGGTGGGATTCGCGGCTACCAGTCGAGCTACCTGGTGGATGGCGCCGACAACAACAACGGCTTCTTCGCGCAGGCGCGGGGACGGTATCGGGCGCCATATCAGTTTTCCAATGAGGTGGTGCAGGAGTTTCGCGTCTCGTCGAACACCTACGGCGCGGAACTGGGACGCGCGGGCGGGGCGGTGGTCAACGTGGTGACCAAGTCGGGTTCGAACCACTGGCACGGGACCGGCTTCTATTTCCTGCGAGACAGCGTGCTGGGAGCGAGTCCGGCGTTTGTCGGATTCAAGCCGAGCGACCAGCAGCATCAGTTTGGAGGGACGCTGGGCGGGCCGATTAAGCGCAACAAGGCATTCTTCTTCGCGGGATACGATCAGCATATTTTCCACGTGCCGGCGGTGGTCGAGTTTGCCGATGGCAACACGATCGTCACGCCCAAGAAGGGCGAGGAGCCGTTGCATCACGGCGACTACGAAGATTCCGACAAGGATCTGGTGTTTGCGGCGGCGGCCCAGCTTTCGATTATGGGCGGGACGTTCCGTTCGAAGCTGTTGGGGAACAGCGCTTTCCTGAAGGCGGACTATTCCCTGACGCCGCGCCATTTTCTGTCTGCGCGCGTGAACACCTCGCGCTATTACGGGACGAACAATGTGTTCTTTGATCCGGCGAGTCCGATTACGAACTTCGGCATGAGTGCCAACGGTGAGGAAGACGTCAAAACGGAAAGCGCGTCGCTCGGTTTGCTGAGCGGCCTGACTCCGAAGCTGACCAGTCATCTGCGAGCGCAGTTCTCGCGCGACCTGCAACAATCGTTTGCCAACTCCGCCGACGTCCGGACACGCATTTACAACGTGATTGAGGGTTTCGGGCAGTCCTCCATCCTGCCGCGCCAGACGCGCGAACACCGCTTACACCTGGCCGAGACTTTTAGCCTCACCGGCGGGCGGCACGACTGGAAGTTTGGCGGCGACGCGATGTTCTCCTGGGATTACAACTACTTTCCGTCGCTCTACGGCGGCGAGTACATTTACGACAACATCAGCGTCGATCCGTTTACATTTCAGCCGGAGCATGGCGGCATGCAGATCACGCCGCTGCGCGCCTGGGCGCACGGCGTCCCCCGGTACTACCTGCAGAACTTCGGGAATCCGGTCTCGCACCCGAACGGCAACGACTACTCCGCCTTCCTGCAGGACACGGTGCGTCTGACGCAGCGGCTGGCGCTGAGTGTTGGGGTGCGCTACGACTTGCAGACGTTTGGCAGCAAAGACCTGGTGAACAATCCGCTCTGGGCGATGTCGGGGAAGATGCCTGCGGACGCAAACAATTTCTCGCCGCGCGTGGGAGTAGCGTATTCGATTGGAGATCAGAGGCCACTGGTGCTGCGCGGGGGATTTGGATTTTTCTATACCCGCCTGCCGCAGATTTACGAATCGGCGGTGATCAATAACGATGGCCTGGCGGGCACGTTCCTTTTCCTCGACAACGCGGACACGACCCAGCACCAGATTTTTCCTACGTATCCGAATGCGATGGTGACGTGCCGTCCGGGCCCAGGAACGTGCGTGCCGCCCGACACGCTGAAGCCGTACTTGACTAGCGATGTATCTGCCTTCGCGCCGAATTTCATTACGCCCAGGGTGCAGCAGGGAAGCTTTAGCCTGGAGCGGGAGTTCGCGGACCGGTTTGCGGCGGGAGTTTCATATTTGTATGTGCACGGCGAGGACTTGATTCGGGCGCGCGATATCAACCTGCCGCCGCCGACGGAGTACAGTTATCCCATCTACGATCCGACCGGTGCGACCTTCACCAACTCCTATTACACGGTGGACTCGTTCGGCACATGGCAGACGCAGCAGAGCATGAGCTGTCCCTTTCCGCCGTGCATCAACGACGTGGCGCGTCCGGTGCCGCAGTTGAGCGCGGTCAACCAGTTTGAGAGCGCGGCCACCAGCATTTATCACGGTATGACGGTTTCCATCCGGCGGCGCATGACTCACGGTTTCTATTTCCGTCTGGCCTACACCTGGGCGCACGCCATTGACAACGGGCAGGACGCCCTGGTGACAGGAAGTCCGGTGACGGTGCAGAACTCGTACGCGACCAAGAGCGAGCGCGGGCCGAGTGTGACCGACCAGCGGCACCGGCTTTCAGTTTCGTGGATTGCGGAGCCGCGTCCCTTCGGGCGGGGGCAGGAATTTCTGGCCCGGATATTCAATGACTGGAAGATTGCGGGGGTGATGTCGTTTGGAAGCGGGCGTCCGACGGACGCCCGCGTGAGCGGAGACCCCAATCGCGACGACAACTCCAGCAACGACCGCCTAGCGGGCTACGGGCGCAACGCGTTCCTGGGGCCGGATTACGCGACGCTGGATCTTCGGCTGACAAGAAAAATTCATGTAACCGAGCGTTTCCGGCTCGAACTTACGGCAGAGTCTTTCAATCTGTTCAATCGTGATAACCAGCGTTACAGCTTGAGCGACGTCGGCTTCCTGAATTCGGCAGGGCAGTTCGTCCCGCTCAGCAGGAATACGGGAGGCAGGGTGTATCCTGCTTATTATCAGCAGCCTACGAGCTTTCTCAGGGCGACGGGCGCGTACGCGCCGCGGCTGGTACAACTCGGCCTGAGGCTGGTGTTTTGAAGCGCGGGAGGATTTTTGTACATTCCGCTTGACTTAGGTGGCTGATGCTTGCCATAACTAGACGGTCCATTTTGGGACGAGTAGGGGGGTGTCGTACGTTTGGCTGAAGTCAGAATTCAAGAGGGCGAGTCCCTCGAGAACGCGCTTCGCCGATTCAAGCGGAAAGTACAGCAGGAGGACATCATCAAGGAAGTGAAACGTCACTCCTTTTACTTGAAGCCGGGCGAGAAGAAGCGAGTGAAAGAAGCGCTCGCACGCAAGCGCAGCCGTAAAAAAGCGCGCAAGGAGCAAGATTAAGCCATCCGGGCCGTCACACTCTGGCGTGACGGCCCGTTCCAATCCGACTCACCTTTATTCCGCAGTCCAGGAATTCTTTTTGCAATAACCATGCGAGGCACTTCGCATGGCGGGCCGAATCCAGGGTCAATATGAGGGGGATGTAATCCCCTGCCCACGTTGTGAGCCGGATCCTTCCCCATTCGGGTCTCCGTGTAGCGCAGGGACGGGGAATGGAGCGCCTCTTCAAATGGAATTTCAGGATAAGGTATTGAAGTGCGTGGATTGCGGCACGGACTTCGTTTTTACCGCCGGTGAACAGCTGTTTTTCCATGACAAGCAGTTCAAGAACGAACCCAAACGCTGCAAGAATTGCAAGGGGAAACGGGTCGCGGTACTCGGAGCTGCGCACGGGCAGCCCTACGCGAAGACCGAGACTCGGACGAACTGCTCGCAATGCGGCAAAGAGACGACGGTTCCATTTCGTCCGACCCAGGGGCGGCCGGTGTTGTGCCGGGAGTGCTTTCAGCAGAAACGGCACGTCGCCAGCGCTTGATCACGCTTAAAGGGCACAGGAAGAGCGGCGAGGCGGGTGGCTAGCCTGCCTTGCGGGCGTCGGCTTGCGCGTTGCTGGCCGAAAGGCGCGGGCGCGCTTGCTTGGAGTCTTCGTGCCGCACCAGCAGGGCCTCGAGCTGGCGCACCAAGTCGTTGGTGCCGAGGGGTTTGATCAGCAATGACTCGGAGTGTTCCTGCTCCCAATGTTCTCCGGTGGGTGGGTAGGCGGTGAGCAGGGCAGTAGCGGGATTATAGCTTTGCCGGCGGGCTGCGAGGATCACCTTCAGGCCGGCGTCTTCGGTCTCCATGCGCAGGTCGCTGATGACCATCTGGTAGGTAGCGGATTCCATGCGGGAGTAGGCTTCCTGGGTGCTGGCGGCGGTCTCCACTTCGAACCCGTGGAATTCCAGGACGGCTTTCAGGGTCAGCAGGACGGCGAGGTCGTCGTCCACGAGCAGGATGCGCCGTTTCATATGCACCTCGAAGAGGCTGGAGAGATGCAGATCAGCGTGCAGTCGGTGGGCAGCCGTTGCGTGCTGCTTCCCACTCCGCACCACTCGAGTAGTATAGAAGCGTGGGCAGCTTCTACATAGAGAATTTTGGCTGTCGCGCTACCCAAGCGGATGGAGCGGCGCTGGAGAGCCAGTTTCTGGAACGGGGACTGGAACGTGCCCGGAGCGCGAGCGATGCCGAAATTGTTGTTCTCAACACCTGCACTGTGACGGAGGGCGCCGACAAAGATGCGCGCTCTTCGATTCGGCGGGTGCGGCGGGAAAATCCCGGTTGCCGCATCCTGGTGACTGGGTGCTATGCGCAGCGCGCGCCGCAAGAACTGGCGGCATTGCCGGGCGTGACCTGGGTGGTGGGGAATTCTCATAAGCACTTGGCAGCGGAGATCGCAACCTCCGCCAACTGTTCTCAGACGGGATTTGTTCCACTGACCGAACTTTCCGGGAATCGAGACGGCAACGTAATCGTCGGCGACATCTTTGCGCATACCGAATTGCTGGCGGCCCCGGTGTTTGAAGCGGCGAACGAGCGCACCCGGCCCAACCTGAAGGTGCAGGACGGATGTGACAACCGCTGCTCGTTCTGCGTGATCCCGTATGTGCGCGGCCAGAGCCGGTCGCTGCCTTTGGAACGCGTGCTGGCTGAGGTACGGTCTCTGGTCAGCGCGGGCTATCGCGAGGTAGTGATTTCGGGGATCAATCTGGGACGGTGGGGAAGAGATTTGGTCGTAGGTCGTTCGTCGTTCGTCGTTGGCGAGCCAGACTCGGGAAACCTTGTGGTGACTTCCCGAGGCCAACAACCAGTGACGGATCGCGAACGACCAACGACCAACGACCAACGACTCGAAGTTCTTGTTCGCGCCATACTGGCAGAGACCTCTCTGGCGAAGCTTCGGATCAGTTCCGTTGAGCCGATGGATTGGAGCGACGAACTGATCGAGATGATGGCGATGTCTTCGCGAATTGCCGAGCATGCGCATGTACCCTTGCAGTCCGCCAGCGATGCCGTGCTCCGGCGCATGCACCGCAAGTATCGCCCCTGGCATTACCGCGAGAAGATTCTGAAGATTCGCCGCGCTATGCCGAATGCAGCGATCGGGGCCGACGTCATGGTGGGATTTCCAGGCGAGACCGGGGCAGAGTTCGCTGAGACGCGGCGCATGGTCGAAGAATTGCCGTTTACGTACCTGCACGTGTTTACCTATTCCGCCAGACCGGGCACGCCCGCTGCGGGACATAACGAGCAAGTGCCGGTGGCGGTGGCGCGCTCGCGCAACCAGATTTTGCGCGAAATCGCTTCTGCCAAGAAGTCGATGTTCATGCAGCAGCAGGTGGGAACCGTCGTTCAGGCGATCACGTTGCGATCTGGCGATGGCCATTTCACCGAGGCGCTCACTGACAACTACCTGAAAATGAAGATTCCCGGCGGCTGGGAATCAAACCGCTGGATGGAAGTGAACGTTGCCAGGTGCGATGGGGAAGTGCTGGTGGGGAGACCCCGCCGGTCGGGAACGGACCAGCCCAGTCCACAGACTGACGTAACCTCCAAGAATACTCAGAAGTCCAACAAGATCATTGACCTGCAACCCTTTGCGGGCTAGGATGAGTCAAAACCTGCAAGATCACGGAGTCAGTTCGACCATGTCACAGACGGCCTTTCGGTCTGCGTTGAGTATTGTGCTGGCCCTGTTGCTGCCGGGGCAGTTGCTGGCGACAGACTCGGCCTCGGCCATGCTGTACGCCAACGGCGCGGCCTGGGTAAACGGAAGTTCGGTGCCCAAGTCGGCCGCAGTATTCGCCGGAGACATGGTACAAACGCGGCCGGATTCGACTGCCAACATCACCGCCCGCGGATCGAGTGTCATGGTGCTGGCGGATTCGCTGGTGAAATTCCAGGGACCGGGGGTTGAGATCGAACACGGCTCGGTTCGTGTGTCCACCGCGCGCGGCTTGGAGACCCACGCGGGCGAAGTGACGGTAAAGCCCGCGGGCAATTCCTGGACCGAGTTCCAGGTCACGGATGTGGACGGGACAGTGCGGATCGTGGCCAGCAAGGGAGATGTGACCGTTCAGGACCAGCAGGGAACCACGACGGTGCAGGAGGGTCAGCAGACCACGCGCGACGATACCTCCAATCCCGAACAGAAGAGGAAAAGGAAGAAACGCGGCGCGGGCGCAGCCACGGCCGCTGGCGGCGGAATTCTTAGTTCGAGTACGGCGATCTACACGGGCATCGCGATTGTCGGCGGCATTACCACCTGGGTCCTGTTGCAGAATGATGACCCGCTGAGCCCGGCTTGTCCAAACAATACCTGCCCATGAATTTCCGAGTGAGCGACTGAATTCATGTCGCGTTACGTTTCCTACCGAGATTTCGACTGGATCCTAATGGGGTTCGTGCTGGCGCTGTGCGCGCTGGGCGTACTGCAGATCCACAGCGCCACCATGCACACCAAGTTTGCCGGGGCTCATATCAAGCAGATCTACTGGATTCTGGCGGGCGTGGGGATGATGTTCCTGGTGAGCCTGGTCAACTACCAGGCGCTGCTGGAGAAAATCCACTGGATGTATGTGGTAGCGCTGGCTTCGCTGATTGCGGTGCTGCTGTTTGGACAGAGATATCTGGGCGCGAAGCGCTGGATCAAAATGCCCTGGAACGTGCATTTCCAGCCCTCGGAGTGGGTGAAGCTCATCCTGATTCTGGCGGTGGCAAAGTATTTCGCCGATCTGCACCAGCGGGAACTTTCGTGGTCCGACTTCATCAAGGCGGGGGCGATTGTCGGTTTCCCCATGCTGATGGTGCTGGCGCAGCCGGATCTCGGAACAGCTCTCACCTACATACCAGTGGCGGTGATGGGGCTTTTTCTGGGCGGGTTGCGACTGCGGCAGGCGCTGCCAGTCGTTCTGCTGGGCGCTGCGTTGGTAGGCACGGTGTTTTTCTCGGAGCGCGTGCACATCCTGAAGCCGTACCAAAAAGAGCGTTTGACCAGTTTTCTGAATCCGGATGCGGATCGGCAGGGCTCCGGGTATCAAGTTAATCAATCCCTGATTGCGGTGGGATCGGGGGGGATTTGGGGGAGCAGTCAGGGATCGCAGACCCATCTGGCGTTTCTGCCAGTGCCGCAGACCGACTTTATCTTTGCTGCGTTTGCGGAAGAACACGGGTTTGTAGGAGCTCTCGGGGTTCTGCTGCTATACTTCATAGTGCTGATGCGGTTGACCCAGAATGCGCAAACGGCGCCCGACCGCGCCGGGACCTTTCTGGTGATGGGGGTGGTGGCTGTGCTTAGCTTCCACGTCCTGGTCAACGTCGGCATGGTGGTTGGCTTTATGCCGGTCACCGGAATACCTCTGCCGCTCATGAGTTATGGTGGGTCTTCCGTGCTGTTCATGTTTCTGGCGCTGGGGATGGTGATGAACGTCCGGATGCGCCGCTTCGTGAACTGAGGCGGAAAGCAGAGTCTGGCGCCCTTGAGAACGGCGCCAGGAAACAAGATTACGAAGTGCCCTCGCGAAAAAGGAGGGCAAAAATCACCGGCGAAGGGAATTGCCGGACAGGATTGAAGCCCGTCAGGCTTGGGTAACGGCCCCCTCTTCGGAGAGAGCGGTCACAAACCTGACGCAGTAGATGCGATCAGTGCAAAAGCGTTCTAACCGTACACGACGGTGTGGGTCCCCGAAGAGTTTGCGGGAACTCCCGGACTTGTGTCAGGAACCGCGCTGAACTCACAATCCTTCCGATCACCTTCCACTTTGCTCCGGTGAAGAAAGAACCGGAGTTTGCATGAACAAAGAACTGTATGTAACTTCCACGCCCCACGAAACCAAAGTGGGCATCGTGGAAGACGATCAGCTGGCCGAAATTTACCTCGAACTTGAAAACGAATACACCTTAGCGGGTTCCATCTATAAAGGCCGGGTGACGCGCGTGCTGCCTGGCATGCAGTCGGCCTTCGTGGATATCGGACTGGAACGCGACGCCTTTCTTTACGTTTCCGACTTCATGGACCTGGAACAGCAGGACGAGGATCTGGATGAAGCCATTCCAGCCGGGCGTCCGGCCGTCGAAGGACGTCCGCTGCGGACCGCCGAGCCGGCGTTGCCGGCGGGCAATGGTCGCGCCTTGGGCGCCGCGGACGTCGAGAGCGAGACGGAAGAGAGAAGTGGCGAGGAAGGCGCTTCCTCGGACGCAGCCGGCGGGACCGATGGGGCGCGCGAGTCGCGAGGATTTCGCGGACGCAGACGCCGCCGGGGACGTCGCGGCGAACGGGTCGAGCGGGGAGGTGATCGCGAGCACGGCGGCGACCGTGGGGAACGGGATCGCAGTGCGCCCGAGCCTCGTTATCAGCGCCCGCTGGCGCAGGAGCCCCGCTCGGGACGCGATTACGACTACGGACCGCCCCCGGGATATCAGCCCATTATTCTTCCGGGGGAATCGATTTCGAAGTACCGGCGCCAGACGCAAGGGGCGGTTGCTCCGGCAGAGGCTCCGGCTCGGGAACGACAGCTTCCGGCTTCCATCGCAGGGAGTTTTCCCGACGACGAACCGATGTTTGCGGCGGCTGCGGAACCACTGCACGAACAGCATGAACACGTGGCGCCGGCCGAGGTTTACGAAGAGCCGGAAGAGACTGTTTCCCGCGCAATTTCCGAAGTGGTAGAACCGGCAGTGCCGCCGACTCCTTTGCCGGAGATCGCCCATGAGGCCGACTTCCTGGCGGCCGTCCAGAGTCCCACGGGCCATATCGAGGAGCAAGAGATCGAAGAAGAAGAAGCGGAGCTCGACTCTTATTCCGAGGACCTCGAAGAGGACGCGGCGTTCGAGGAACTGGAGGAGGAGACGCGAGCCGCCGGGGAGTTGACTCCGTCCGCGAGCGCGCAGGAATTGACTTTGGGAGCGCCCGAGGGCGCGAGTGTCGAAGTTGGTCAAACCAACGCAGCTTCGGAAGCTGTCCAGGAAGAGGAAGAACTCGAAGAGGAAGAACTGGAGCTTGAAGAGGCTCAGGAAGAAGCCGAGGCGCTGCTGGAAATGGAAGCCATTGGCGCGGGCACGGTGGACGCCAGTGCCGAGGTACGCAGTCCTTCCCCGGAAGCGACGCTGGTGCAGCGGGTGCCGCGTCCGGCCCCTCCAGGATTTGACCGCCGTCGCGGACGCCGCGGAGGACGCCGCTTCCGCCGCCGCGAGAACACGGTCGTGCCGCAGATCAGCGAACTGCTGAAGGAAGGGCAGGAAATCCTGGTGCAGATCGCCAAAGAACCGATCGGCAAGAAGGGCGCGCGCATCACCAGCCACATCGCCCTGCCCGGCCGCTTTCTGGTGTACATGCCGACGGTGAATCACACCGGCGTGTCGCGCAAGATTGCGTCCGAAGAAGAGCGCTTGCGACTCAAGCGCATCATCCAGAGTGAGCGTGAGAACGGGCACGGCGGTTTCATCGTGCGCACCGCCGCGCAAGGGGCTTCGGACGAGGAACTGCGCGCCGACATCCGTTTCCTGAAGAATCTGTGGAACGAGATCAAGTCGCGTTCGGACAGCAGCAAATCTCCGGCACTGATCTATCACGATCTGAACGTGGTCGAGCGGGTGCTGCGCGACCAGGTGACGTCGGACTTTTCGGTCATCTGGGTGGACACGGAGCAGGAATACGAACGCATTCTGCGCTTCGCCAACCGCTTCCAGCCGGCGCTGGTGAAGCGGGTCAAGCTCTACACGAAGGAAACGCCGCTCTACGAACAGTTCGGCTTGAACGAGGAACTCAACAAGGCGTTGAAGTCGAAGGTCTGGCTGAAGAGTGGCGGATACATCGTCATCAATCAGACCGAGGCGCTGGTGGCCATCGACGTGAATACCGGCAAGTACGTGGGCAAGACGGCGCGCCTGGAAGACACCATCGTCAAGACCAACGTGGATGCCATTAGGGAGATCGTGAGGCAGGTCCGGCTGCGCGACCTGGGCGGCATCATCGTGATTGACTTTATCGACATGGACGAACGGCGCAACCGGCAGAAAGTCATGCAGGCGCTGGAAGAGGCGTTGCGGTTGGATCGCGCACCCTCGAAGGCCCTGCAATTTAACGATTTCGGACTGGTGGCGATCACGCGCAAGCGCGTGAAGCAGTCGCTGGAGCGCACCATCGGGTCGCCCTGTCCGTATTGCCAGTCCACCGGGTTCGTGAAGTCGGTGAATACCGTTTGCAACGAAATCTACGTCGAGATGCGAAAGATTTCGAAGCAGCTGGAGCACAGCGACGTCATGTTGCGAGTGAATCCCGAGGTCGCGAAAGTGCTGAAAGCGAACAATGCGCGGCTGCTGAACGAAATGGAAGAACTGGTGAAGAAGACCATCATCGTGAAGTCGGATCCGGCGCTGCACCAGGAGCAGTTCGATATCAATTGAGCCAGTGGCTGCGAGCTGGCTTCCGGGTTGCATACGAGCTGCGGGGTACGAATTACGAGAGGGACGGGCGAAAGCCCGTCCCTACTGTTCTTTGCGATGTGGAGATTTCTAGATCCTGCCCTCGCGGACTCTCTGCAGGAACTCCTGAGCCTCGGCCCGGGCCTGTGCCATGACCTTGGGGTCGTTGCGGTGTTCGAGGGCAACCTCGTCGAGCGCAATCTCCACGGCGTCCTTCGGCTTGTAGCCGACCTTGACCAGTTTCATGACCCGCTTGGTGAACGTCGGTTCGGTGGAAGTGTCCTCAACGTCCTTGCGCGGGGCGACGATCTCGCATACGTGCTCACGGAATTTTAATGAGGCCAGGCGGTCATAGGCTTTTCTCGCTTCCGGGTCACTCAGAAAGGTCGGCACAGGATATTTCCACGGGCAGCCTGAGCAAGCCCATCCGGAATTGTCCGGGTCGTCGATCCAGACTAGTGTAGGCGGCATCTCAACTTCTCACGGGCGGGTCGTTCCATAATCCGACAGAAATGGCTGCTTCCGCAACCGCCAGAAGGCAAGAATGGCGTTTGCTCTCGAAAGGTGATCGCACCAGTGGCTTACGATCGCCGGTATTTCCGACGCAGTGGACGGGTCTTACGAGTGCCCGACTTTTGGCTTGCCGGCAGCGGGCTGATCGTTCTTCGGAGACTCCGCCTGGTAGCGTTGCAGCACTGCCTGCAGGAATCCCAAGCGAAAACACACCCGCTGTACCGGAGAGTCGAGCGCCTGAATGGAGCCATTCACCAGGCTGGCATCCAAATCCGACATGGAGCGGCCAAACTGATAAGGCCGCAGGTCGTAGCCCTGCGGAAGCACCCACAGTCTGGAATCGGGCTTGACTGGGGGTACGTGATTCACTCCCGAAATGGTGAGCTTGAAAACATCGGGAACTTCGCTCGGCACGATCGCTGCATAGGTGGTTAACAGCATGAGGTAAACGTTGACGTCGTCGACCGGGGTGTTTTCCAGGGAGCGACGGGCCTCGGTCAGCATCCAGATTCCGAGCGCTTTGTCGTCCTTGGATAGAAGCATGACTGCGGTGTTGAGCTGCAGTTTCGGGCGCTGGGCATCCGGAGTCCGCGCGATCACTGTCCCCATCCCGCTCAGGTCATGGGCCTTGTAAAACTCCTCGATCGCCGCGGCGGCAGCAGCTTCGCGGTCCACCGACCAGGTCGGATACGCACCCTTTTCTTCGGCCGTGAAGCCATCCCAGATATCGAGCGCGGCCAGGGCGTTCTTGTCCTCCTGCAGCGCTTTGAATGCGGCTCGGGATTTGTAGCGGCAGCGGCGTTTGAGATTGGGCTCGTTGGTGGCCGCGGCCAGGAAGTCGGCGGAGGTATGGTACTGGTTCAAGGCGTCCTGGAGTTCGTCATTGTCTCCGCTGGTCAGGGCGGCACAGGACTGGATGGCGCTTTG
>Ga0326726_10000313_pt1 | contig 46348 bp, 36 predicted proteins | sample MHFenrmetagenome_2_FD_207603 | JGI IMG/M metagenome (GOLD analysis project Ga0326726, IMG submission 207603) | Lab enriched peat soil microbial communities from Michigan Hollow, Ithaca, NY, United States - MHF15MN | ecosystem: Environmental > Terrestrial > Soil > Wetlands > Peat | place: USA... | reverse complement strand
TCGTCGTCCTTCGCCGAAGCCGGCGGGACGGCGGCTTGACCGGGACGACCGGGCTCGGCCTGAGGCGCCGGCCAGAGCCCGGCCGAGGCGACCGAAAGGAGGACCGCAGCGAGGAGGAGGAGCTTGACCGCGAAGCGGGAAACGACGAACATGGCGACCGGCCTTTCGCCCCCCAGGCGGGCCAGGGACTTGAAGACCATTTAGGGTCTGGAGCCCGAGAATGTCAAGACGGGATCGCCGGGGCGCTACTTCGTGAAGCTCCAGAGATCGTTGAGCCAGCCGCCGGTGCCCGCCGAATCCGCGCCGTAGCCGCCGAAGAGCCAGGGCTTGCCCGCGGCGTCGATCCAAGCGAGGCCGGAATAGCGGGCGCCGGGAACGTTCGAGCTGTCGGCCGTCCCCTTGGTGCCGTATGTTCCCTTCGTCCCTCCGGTGCTGGAGCCGGAGAGCCAGGTCCATTCCGAGTTGGTGGTGTCGAAGGTCCAGAGGTCGTTGAGCCAGCGCGTCGCGCTGGCCGAATCTACGCCGTAGCCGCCGAAAAGCCAGAATCCGCCGTCCGCGTCGGTCCAGGACATGGCGCCGACCCGGGAGCCGGGGAGGTTGGTCGAGGCGGCGACGTCCACGGTGCCGAAGACCCCCGCGCCGCCGATGGTCTGCGCCCCGGCGATCCAGGTCCATTGCGAGGTCAAGGCGTCATATTTCCAGAGATCGCTGAGATAGCCGCGCGTGCCCTCGGAATCCAGGCCTTCTCCCCCGAAGAACCAGAGGTTGCCGCTCGCATCGAGCCAGCCGTTGGCCAAGTAGCGGCCGCCCGGGATGTTCGTGGCGGCGGCGGTGCCTTTCGTGCCATAAACGCCTTCTTGGCCGTTGGTGTCGCTGCCGAAGACCCAGGTCCACTCTGTGGTGGCGGGATCGAACATCCAAAGGTCGCCCAGCCAGCCCTCTGCGCCCGCGGCGTCATGACCGAACCCGCCGAAGAGCCAAAGCCGCCCGCTGGCATCGACGATGGAGACCGCCCCCAAACGGGAACCGGGGGTGTTCGACGGGTCCGCGGCGCCAAGGGCCCCATAGGTCCCCGCCAGGTCCGCAGCGCTGCCGCCGGAGATCCAGGTCCAGGTCCCGCCGGCCGGATCGAACTTCCAGAGGTCGTTGAGATGGCCCAAGGCGCCCGTCCCGGAATAGCCCAGCCCGCCGAAGAGCCAGAAGTTGCCGTCCGTATCGACCCAGGAAACAGCCCCGTTCCGGGCCCCGGGAACGTTTGACGCGGAGGCCACGCCCTTGGCCCCATAGGTCCCGGGCTGATCGACCTGGTCGCTGCCCGAAATCCAGGTCCACGTCGAGGCGGTCCGGTCGTACAGCCACAAGTCGTTGAGGCGGTCCCGGTAGCCCGGGCTATCGGTGCCGAACCCGCCGAAGAGCCAGAACCGGCCGGACGAGTCGCGCCAGGAGACCGCGCCTTCGCGCCCGCCGGGAACGTTGGTCGAGGCGGCCGCGCCTTTCGTCCCATATACGCCGACCTGATCGCCCGTGTCGGCGCCTGAGGCCCACGTCCATTTATGGGCGGACGTCGCCACTTCGCTTGTCTTCTGGCAGGCGGCGAGGCCGAATGCCAGCAGGACCAACAATCCCAGCTGTGCTGCGCGCTTCATGAGACCTCTTTACCGGAACGAGCTCTTCGTCGCTATCGTTACACCCTTAGAGTACTAAAATTCCGTAATTATCGCCAGCCCTCGCCGTAGCGGCCCGTCGGCCTCGCCATCCTCGGGCCGGCGCGGGCGGGATCCGTCTTGCCCCGATTCGTGTATAATCCGTCCTCAGAATCTCCGAGGAGGGAACACCATGCCGGTCCGGACGATCCGTACGATCATGATGCTTTTGACGGTTCTGGGGTTCACCGCCCAGGCCGTCGCGGTCTTCGGGCAAGCCCAGACGCCGGCCCAGAAGCCGGACGCCTTGTTGGGGACGTGGGACGTCAAGATGGAGGACGGCTCCCGGGAGTTCGTCTGGGAGTTCGCCCTGAAGGACGGCCAGCTCGTCGGCAGGTTCTCCGGCGCCTCGGGGACCTCCGAGATGGCCAACCTGAAGTTCGCGGACAACACGGTGAAGTTCTCGGTGACCGTCGGTAACGGCCTGGTCATCGATTTCTCGGCCATCGTGGCCGAGGATAAGCTGACCGGGATGCTGTCGCTGGAGTTCGGCGAGGCCCCGATCACGGGCAGCCGCCGGAAATAGCGGAGGAGGGCCGCCATGAACACGATGTCACGGCGCACCGGCATCTCCCTGATCGCCCTGTGGACGGCCTTGAGCCTCGGGCTCGCCCTAACGCCCGGCCAGGCCCAAGCGCGATCGGCCGCGGCCGCCCCGGCCCTCTCGATCACGGTCTCCATGGACCGGCCGACGTCCCATTACTACCATGTCGTGCTTCGCGCCGACGGGCTCCCCGGCCCGGCTCAGGACGTGAAGATGCCGGTCTGGACGCCCGGCTACTACCGGATCATGGATTACGCCAAGTCCGTCAAGGACTTCCGGGCCGAGGACGGGCGGGGGCATGCGCTCCCCTTCATGAAGACGGCCAAGAACGTCTGGCATCTCTCGACCGGCCAGGCCCCGTCCTTCGTCGTGAGCTATGACGTTTACGCCTTCACCCGCTTCGTCGCCGACAGCTATCTCAGCGACGACGGCGGGTTCATCACCCCGGCCGGCGTCTTCATGCACATCGCCGGGCACCTGAAGGACCCCGTGACGGTCACCGTGACGTGCCCGCCCGAGTGGGGACGGGTGTCGACCGGCCTCGATCCGGTCCCCGGCCGTCCCGGGTCTTTCACGGCCCGCGATTTCGATACCCTCTACGACTGCCCAATCCTCGTCGGCCGCCAGGAGGTCCTGACCTTCGAGGCCGCCGGACGGCCCCACGCCGTGGCCGCCTATGACCTCGGCTCGTTCGACCGGGCCAGGTTCACGGGCGACCTCAGGAGGATCGTCGAAGCCGCGGCCGGCCTGATGGGCGAGCTCCCCTACCGCCACTACACCTTCCTCATCATCGGCCCGGGCGGGGGCGGGCTCGAACATCTGAACTCGACGGCGGTCACGCTCAGTCCCGGCTCGCTCGACGACCCCCAGGGCTACAAGAGATGGCTGAGCTTCATCGCCCACGAGTACTTCCACCTCTTCAACGTCAAGTCCATCCGGCCCATCGCCCTCGGCCCCTTCGATTACGACCGGGAGAACTATACCGATATGCTGTGGTTCTCCGAGGGGTTCACGGTCTATTACGAATACATGCTGCTCAACCGGGCCGGGCTGATGAGCCGCGACGAGGTCCTGGACCGGCTCGGCTCGACCGTCGCCACTTACGAGAACGCCCCCGGGCGCCGCCATCAATCGGCCGCCCTGTCGAGCCTCGACACGTGGACGGGCTTTTTCGGCCGCAACGAGCACGCCGCCGGCACGACGATCTCTTATTACGACATCGGTTGCGGATTGGGGCTCCTGCTGGACCTCAAGATCCGCGAGGCCTCGAAGGGGCGCGCCTCGCTCGACGACGTCATGCGGACGCTCTTCCGGACGTTCGCCAAAGAGAAGAAGCGCGGCTTCACCGACGCGGAGTTCCGGACCGTCTGCGAGCGGGCGGCCGGGGTGCCCCTGCAGGAGATCTTTGACGTCTATGCCGCGACCACTGAAAAGTGGGATTATGCCAAGTACCTCGGCTATGCCGGCCTCGACATCGACCTCGAGCCGCGGCCCGCGGCGGGTCCTTGGTTCGGGGCCTCGACCGTGGACCAGAGCGGCGACGTCGTGGTCGCGGCCGTCGAGTTGGATTCGCCCGCCTCGACCGCCGGCCTTTCGGCCCAGGACGAGATCCTGGCCATCGACGGGACGCGCGTCTCCCAGAGGTCCCTCGCGGCGACGCTCGCCGGCCATAAGGCTGGCGAAAAGATCCAGGTCCTTTATTCGAGGCGCGGCGGGGTGCGCGAGACGGACGTCGTGTTGGGAGCCAAGGCCGAGCCGACCTACAAGATCAGGGCCCTGCCCGATCCGACGCCGGAGCAGAAAGCGGCCCTCGATGCCTGGCTCAGATAGCATAACGCTGCCCTGGCCATCGAACGTAGCGGCAAGTGTCTGAGAGGGTAAAGAACAAGTGCCCCTGGCCTGACTCGAACAGGCGACAAACAGATTAGGAATCTGCTGCTCTATCCATACTGAGCTACAGGGGCACTCAGGGAAAGCGCCCTTACTATAGCCGAAGCCCGGGGCCTTTTCAATGCGCCGCGGGCCTTTCGGCAGCCGGGAACCGGGACGCCGGGATGCGGCGAGAACGTCGAGGATACACCGCCCTCAAAGGCGCGGCCGGCGTTGGCATTGCGGGCAAAAGTGGCTCGACCGGCCGCCGACGCGCTTCATCTTGACGAGCGTGCCGCAAACCAGGCAAGGCTCCCCCGTCCGGCCATAGACCTTGTGGTCGAACTGGAATTCGCCGGCGTTCCCGGCCGCGTCACGGTAGCCCGCATCGGCGAGCGTCGAGCCGCCGGCCTCGACCGCCGCGGCCAGGATCTTCCGCAGGGACCGATAAAGCCGCTCGACCGGATCCGCCCGCAGCGACGACGCCGGCGTCTCGGGATGGATCCGGGCCTCAAAGAGGGTCTCGTCGGCGTAGATATTGCCCACCCCGGCGAGGCGGGCCTGGTCGAGGAGCACGCTCTTGATCCGGCCGCGGCGGGCCTTGAGGATGGTCCGGAACTCCGGCAGGCCGACCTCGAGGGGCTCGGGGCCGAGGCCGCTGAGCTCCGCGCAGGCCTTCTCCGGCTCGCCCTCGAGGCAGAGCAGGAAACCGAATTTCCGGACGTCGCGGAACCGCAGCTCCTGCCGCCCGTCCCCGAAGCGGATGACCAGGCGAACGTGCTTGTCGCGCGGCGTCGCTTCCGCGGCGAAGAAGAACTGGCCGGTCATCTTGAGATGGAAGACGAGCGTCCGGGCGCCCTCGCATTCGATGAGGAGCATCTTGCCGCGGCGCCGGACCCCGAGGACCCGGCGGCCGCGCAGGGCTTGGAGCGCTTTCCGGCCGCCCGTCCGGAGCAGCGGGCCGTAGATCAAATCGATCCCGGCGACGGATCGCCCCTTGAGGCGCGGGGCGAGCGACCGGGCGATCGTTTCGACCTCGGGCAGCTCGGGCATGCGCCCATTATATCCCAAGGCCGCAGGGTATCGTTGAGGGGGTGACGCCGAGGGAGGAAGAGCCCCGAGCATCGCAGGGCGGGTCCCCGAGAGGACATCCGAGGCCGAACTTGATTTGCCTGCGGGATTCGATTAAGATGCCTATCTATGAAAATCAAGGGCTTCATCGCCATGATCCTGGGCTGGGCCGTGCCCGGCCTCGGCCACGCCATCCAGAAGAAGTACGCCCGGGCCGCCCTCTTCTTCATTTCGATCTTCGCCATGACCAGCCTCGGCCTGATCATGGGCGGCCGGATCTACCCCTTCCAGACGGACAATCCCCTGACCATCCTGGCCTTCTTCGCCGACCTCGGCAACGGGCTCTTCTACGGCTTGACTCGCTACGTCCACTGGGGCGGCGGGTCCCTGGAGCGGGCCACCTTCGAGTTCGGCACGGCCTATATCGCCGGGGCGGGCCTCCTCAATTTCCTCATCGCGCTCGACGCCTTCGACATCGGGGCCGGGAAGAAATCATGATCCTCGAAAGCCATCTCCTCTCGATGATCATCTACGCCTTCTTCGTGGCCCTCGTCCTGTCGCTCATCCGCCGGGCGAACCTCAAGGAGCGCCTCCGTTACGGCCTGCTCCTCTTCGCCGTCATGACCGCCGGCGCCATCGTCTTCGGCTGGCTCATGTTCCTGTTCGTCAAGAAATAGAGGCCGCCTCCGGGCCGGCGCCTGGGGTGGCCCGGACCTACAGGGGGGAGGATAATGGACAAAGGCTCATATCAGCTCCCCTTCGAGATCGAGTGCCATAAGCAGAAGGACCACTTCGAGTTCTGCCGGGTCTTTTTTAAGCGCGCTTCGCCATTCCCCAGATACCTTCTCTTCGGGATGGACAACGGACATTTCGCTCCCTATAAGCAGTTCATGGAAGATAACGCGGGGATGGTCGTCAACCGGTCCGACAAGCTGAATATACACGTGAGCAACAAGAGGACCCTCAAGAATACATGCCTGGTCGTCGATCTTGAGCCCTACTGGCCGGCTGACTTGGGCCCTGGCGAAATAAAGGCCAGCCTCGCCGAGATCGACATAACGACGGCGATCAGAGGACTGATATGAGGCGAGTGGGCCCGGGCCGGAGCGCGCCCGTCGTGAGGTGCTAGCCTCAACCTCGACCCGAGGTCCGGCTCCTCATCTGCTCTCATCTGCACGATGACGACCCTCAATGAGTTATGCTAGAATCGTCCCAGATATAGAATGATCGAGCTGTTTCACATCTGGAAGCAATACCAGAAACCTTACTGGGCGCTCTCCGACGTCACCCTCCAGATCAAGGACGGCGACTTCTATTTCATCACTGGGCCGAGCGGCTCGGGCAAGACGACCCTCCTCAAGACGACCTTCCGCGAGATCCTGCCGACCGAGGGCCAGATCCTGGTCAACGGCGTCAACATCCTCAAAGTGCCCGACAACCGGATCTACACGCTGCGGCGGACCATGGGCATCGTTTTCCAGGACTTCCGGCTCATGTTCCACAAGAGCGTCTTCGAGAACGTGGCCGTGCCCCTCCAGGTCATCGGCGTCGGCCGCAAGGAGATCCGGCGCCGCGTCTTCAACACGCTCCAGAAGGTCAACCTCCATCAGAAGATGTGGGAGCTGCCGGGCCGGCTGTCGTACGGCGAGCAACAGCGGGTGGCCATCGCCCGGGCCGTTGTCAACAATCCCGAGATCATCCTGGCCGACGAGCCGACCGGCAACCTCGACCCGGAGCTGGCCTTCGAGATCATCACCCTGTTCAAGGAGATCAACAAGCAGGGCGCGACGGTGATCATCGGCAGCCATGACCGCGAGCTCATCCGCCATTTCGGCGACAACATCCTGTTTCTTCAGAAGGGCAAGATCGTCGGCAAAGAGGCCCACAGGTGATCGAGAAGCTGAAGTTCTTCCTGAACGTCACGGGCAACAACCTGTGGCAGTTCCGGACCCGCAACCTCTTTTCGGTGACCATCATCTGCCTGTCGTTCCTCACGGTCGGCATCTTCCTCTCGCTCTCGAACAACCTGAAGGCCACAGCCCGGGAGCTGGCGACCAATATGAGCATCGCCTTTTATCTCGACGCCAAGGCCACGCCGGAGACGGTGGAGGCGATCCGCCAGGAGATCGGCCGCCCGGCCTTCGTGGCCTCGGTCAAGCTGGTGACCCCCGACGAGGCCCTGGAGCGGTTCCGGACGAGCTTCCCCGAGCTCGCCGACATGGCCGCCGGCCTCAAGGCGAACCCGTTTCCCCCATCGCTCGAGCTCCGGGTCAAGGCCAAGGCTTCGGCGTCGAAGGAGGTCCTGGCCTTCGTCGAGGGGATGAAGAAACGCCCCGGGGTCGTCGACGTCCTGTTCAACCAGGAGTGGGTCGAGAGGATGCAGGGTTTCAGCCGCCTGGCCGGGGCCGTCGGGGCCTTTCTCGGCGGGATCCTGATCCTCACCTCCTTCTTCATCATCTCCAACGTCGTCAAGCTGAACGTCTTCGCCCGGAAGAACGAGATCGAGATCCTGCGCTTCGTGGGCGGCACGAACCTCTTCATCCGCATCCCCTTCTGGCTCGAGGGCATCACCCTGGGCCTCCTCGGCAGCCTGCTGTCCCTCGGCTTGCTGTTCATCGTCATCAACCTCTTCCCCGTCTACCTGGGGACGACGCTGGGGGCGCTCCAGCAGCTCCTGCGATTCCGCTATCCGGATCTGGCCCAGGCGCTGGCCCTGCTCGGCGGCGGGGCGGCCACGGGGTTCATCGGCAGCGCGACCTCGGTCTCGAAATTCTTAAAGGTCTAAGACGGGGTCAAACCTATTTTTCGTTACTTTTGGACCTGACGCGCGAGCGGAGCAAACAAAACTGACGAAAAATCGGTTTGACCCCATCTTGAGGCCGTTGCGAAGAACCCTTGGCTTCTGATAATATCAGGTCGATGGCTTCGCTGGGTGATTCGCTGCGGGAAGAGCGCGAGGCGCGCAACATCTCCCTCGAGGAGATCGCCTCGGCCACCAAGATCGTCCCTCGCTATCTCGAAGCGCTCGAAACTGACCGTCTGGACCTGATGCCCGGCGGGTTCTTCATCAGGGCGATCATCCGTTCGTATGCCCAGGCCGTCGGTCTCGATCCGGACGAGGTCGTGGAGCGCTACAAGGCGGCCGGGATGCTGGAGCCCCCCGAGCCGTCCAGGGGGATCTTCTCCCGGCGGGCCGCGCCGGCGCCAGTTCTCGCCGACCAAGCCCCGGCCGTCGCCCCGCCTGTCCCGGTCGAGGCGCCCATTCCCGCCGTTGAGATTCCGGCAAGCATGGAAAGGCCGGAGCCGGGAGTTCTCTTCGAAGAAGCCGCCGCCAAGCCGGGACGGCCTCTGATGACCCGCCAGCAAATGCGGGTTTGGACTTGGCGCGGGCTTGCGGCCTTGGGCATCGTCCTGGTGGCCCTGATCCTGTGGTCCCCCTGGCACCGACATCCGGCCCCCATAGGCCGGGGCCCCGTCACGGTTCGGACCCAGCTCCCGGCGGCGAATCCGGCGGCCAAGCCGGCCGAGAAAACGGTGAAGCCGACGGAAGCGGCCAAGCCTCCGGAAAAGACCCCCACGGAGACCGGCCGACAGGCCGCCCAGGCCGTTTCCAAGACCGCGGCCGAAGCGCCCCCGGCCGTCACCGGGCCGCCCGCACCCAAGCCTGAAGCGGCCGCCCCCGCCCCGGCCAGCGGAGAGATCTGGAAGGGCATCACGATCGAGATCGTCTTCGACTCCGAGACGTCGATCCAGGTTTACGCCGACGGGGCGCTCCGGATCGGCGGGGTCTTCCCGGTCGGCGCCTCGGCCCGGGCCCAGGCCAACGAGACGCTCCTCATCCATACCGGCAACGCCGGCGGATTCACGTTCAAGCTGAACGGCCGGCCGGCCAAGCCGCTCGGCGGCCCCGGTCAGGTCCTGACCGACATCAAGATCACGCTCGAGAATCTCAAGGATTTCCTCGAGGCCCCGTCCTCCGGGCCCACGGGCTGATGTCCCGGCCGGACCTTCGAGAGCTCCGAAGCCATGCCCAATGACCAGGCCGAAGCCATCGTCCTGCGGACGTCGAACGTCGGCGACCAGGACAAGATCGCCGTCTTCTTCTGCCGGGAGAAAGGCATTCTCCGGGGCGTGGCCAAGGGATCCCGCAAGTTCGGCAACCGGTTCGGCAGCAGCCTCGAGCCCCTGTCCGTCGTCCGCGTGTTCTATTACGAGAAGGAGCGGCGCGACCTCATCACCGTCTCCGGCTGCGACCTCATGGAGTCCTTCTTCGAAATGCAGGCCGAACCGGCCACCGCCTTTCTCTTGACCTACTTCGCCGAGCTCGTCGAGGAGTTCGCTCCAACCCGGGCCCGGGAGGACGTCCTTTACCGGCTGCTCCTGTCGGTGCTCCGCTGCCTCAAGGAGGGCGGCGACCGGGAGTTCGCGGCGGCCTATTTCGAGGCCTGGTTCCTCCAGGCCAACGGCCTGCTGCCGGACCTGGCCCGCTGCGCCAGGTGCCGTAAGGCCCTCGACCGGGGCTGGGTTGGCCCCAAGAGGGACGGGGCCTATTGCCCGGATTGCGCCCCGGTCAAGAAGGACGAGCTGGCCCCGGGGATCCAGGATTTCCTCCGCTGGGTGCGCAAGAACCCGCCGCCGGGGGCTGGCGCCCCGCTTTTCCCGCCGGACCGGATCGCGGCCATCCGCCGGACGCTCCAGGCTCTCATCATCTATCATATGGAGCGGGAGCCAAAGAGCCTGCATTTCCTCAAGACGAAGTGAACCGGTTTTTGCTATAATTGGGGGAACGCTTTCGGAGAACTCGCAGTTTTCATGGACGTGGCCTGAACCGACAGAGGAGGCTTGATTGAAAAAAGCTGTGCTGGTGATCCTTGGTCTGATATTCGCGCTATCCCTGTCGGCCGATGTCCGGACGGGCCAGATCCGGGGCCGGGTCGTCGATAAGACCGGCAAGCCGGTCGCCGGCGTCAAGGTGACCTTGATGCGCCCGCAGGCGGCCAGCCAGACGGTCGCCACGGACGCGTCGGGCCTCTTCCGCTTCCCGGCCGTCTTCCCGGGCCCGGACTACAGCGTCCAGGCTGAACATCCCGACTACAAGACCGCGCTCCGGTCGAATATCATCGTCCCCATGGGCGGCCGGGTCACCGTGACCGTGCCGCTCGAGCTGGGCAAGCCCGAGGAGACCGTCAAAGTGACGGCCGCGACGCCGGCGATCGACCCCACCAAGTTCACGGCGGGCGCGGCGTTCGGCGCGACCGAGCTCCAGACGCTGCCGACGGCCCGCAGCCCCTGGGTCATCGTGCCGCTCGCCCCCGGGGTCATGGTCGACCGCGAGGACGTCGGGGGCAGCGAGTCGATCGCTCAGTCCAGCTTCGTCACGCGGGGCGACCTCTCGAACGGCGCCACCAACACCTGGACCCTCGACGGGGTCAACGTCAGCGATCCCGTCGACCTCGGCCTCGCCGCCGTCCGCTTCGACTTCGACGCCGTCGACACCCTCGCGATCACGACCGGCGGGGCCGCGGACGTCACCCAGCAGACCTCCGGCATCGCCGTGAACATCCTGACCCGGCGCGGCGGCAACAAGTTCGCCGGCCAAGCTCACTTCTATCTGACCGATCACGCCTTTCAGAGCAGCAACATGACCGCGACCCTCCAGGCGGAGGGCGTTAGGGACACGAACAGGATCCAGCAGATCAAGGATTTCGGGGCCAGCGCCGGCGGTCCCATCGCCAAGAACCATTTTTGGGTGTGGGGGTCTTACGGCGTCCAGGACATTTTCAACTACACGATCTACGATACCCCGGACCGGGCCCAGTTCAGCGATTACAGCTTCAAGCTCAACGCCGAGATCTTCAAGGGGAACCGGGCCGAGGCCCTGTTCCTGTCCAGCTCGGACGAGCGGTTCGGCGTCAACGCCGGGGTCTCCAAGCCCGAGGGCGACCATCAGACGAGCCGGTTCAGCCTGGGCAGCCCCGTCTTCAAGTTCCAGGACGAGCAGGTCCTGGGCCGGGCGCTCTACCTCTCCGCGAAGTTCACCTGGATGAACTCCGGCACCACGCTCAGGCCGACGGTCGACGAGGCCATGACGAACCCGGTCGTTTTCGACGTCGCCGAGGGGCTCTACGTTCCCTTTTCGAGCGACTTCGGCCGCTCGTGGGACCATAGCCAGGACATCCGGGCGAACAAGGGCCTGGAGGTCACGGCCACCCTGTTCAAGGACAATGTCCTGGGCATGTCCCACGAGATCAAAGGCGGCCTCTCCTTCGCCCACAAGAAGGTCACGACGGGTTCGGGCTTCCCGCAGAATTACGAGATCTTCCGCGACTTCACCGAGCCGCTCATCGACTTCGGCGAGGGCCTGGCGGTCCCGACGTCGGAATGGCAGCGCTTCGTCCTGAACCGGGAGGACCGGCGGATCGACCTGCTCGGCCAGTCTTCGGCGTTCCTGCAGGACACCATCGTCAAGGGCCGGTTCGCCCTGCAGCTGGGCCTGCGCTACGACGAGCAGAGACCCACCACCGGCGCCTACGCCGTCTCGACCATCCTGTCGGCCTGGTCGAACGTCTTCGACTCCAACACCATGACTTCCCTGGACACCTATTTCCCGCCGCTGTCCGTCAACGCCGTCGACTCGAAGTACCGGTGGAGCACCTGGTCGCCGCGGGTCGCGCTCAGCTGGGACCTCAAGGGCGACGGCCGGACCGTCCTGAAGCTCGCCCTGGCCCAGTACGGCAACCTCCTCACGCCGGGCGCCAACGTCACGGCGCCGCTCGGCCTGGCCGGCAACTTCAACTTCTGGTGGACGGACACCGACGCCGACTCGATAGTCGACCGGACCGAGGTGTACTGGATCTACTCGGCCCTGAGCGCCACGACGCCGAACCAGCTCTATGCCCTGTTCGACTCGTCCGGCGAGATCACGGATGCGGCCTCGGCCGCGCTCGTGGGCGGGTTCACGGGCGACGCCTACCTGGCCGGCAACTTCTCCGGCTACGACTGGAGCGACCGGGAGGCCGTCAACTACGACAACGTGACCACCTTCTACCGGTCCGACGTGGACGCCAATGTCAAGAACATCAAGACCTCGCCCCGGACCCGCGAGGTCTCCCTGAGCCTCGAGAAAGAGCTGCGGAAGGACCTCGTCGCCTCGATCGGGGCGACGTTCCGGCTCTACGACAACTTCGACTGGGCCAAGATGTACTATCCGGCCGACATCTACCCGTCGACGCCCGATCTCGTCATCGACAACACGACGGGTCCCTGGTACGCCGTGGCCGGCAGCATCCCCCAGTCCATCACTTACACCAACAGCAGCGACGACGAGGTGACGATCGATCTCGGCCAGGCGGGCGGCCGGTCCTGGTACCTGCCGGTCTCGACGTTCCCCGGATCCACGCCTTACCGGATGATCGACAAGAGCCGCGCCTACCGGACCTATTACGGTCTCGATCTCGGGCTGACCAAGAGGCTTGCCGACCATTGGTTCATGAACGCGTCCCTGACGCTCCAGGACCAGCGCGCGCATCTTCGCGATTCCTATATCGACCCGACGAACGTCTGGGCCGTCGACGGCCAGTCGTACGGCAACTGGGGCGGCAGCTCGGGCGGCAAGATCTCCGCCCTGATGTTCTCCCGTTGGCTGGTCAAGGTCAGCGCGCTCTACCAGCTGCCCTGGGGTTTCGACGTCGCGGCGACCCTGCACGCCCGGGAAGGCTGGACCGTCCCCCACACCATCACCCTCGCCTATGCCAATGCGGAGTCCTGGCCCGGTCTCTACCGGTCGACCCTCGTTTACCTGCAGCCGCTCACCCAGGACCATCTGCCGGCGTTCCGCGAGCTGGACTTCCGGGTCGAGAAGTCGTTCACCTTCGGCGCCGGACGCCTGGTCCTCATGGCCGACGTCTTCAACGTCTTCAACTCGGCCATCGTCAACAGGGCGTACGACGCGTACTACGGCACCTATTACGTCGATACGGATACGTTCGTGCCCAACGCCTACAACCGCGCATTCAATGAGATCCTGAACCCGCGGGTCTGGCGGTTCGGCCTGCGCTACGAGTTTTAGGCGATCGGGAAAGGGACAGTCCCCGTCCGGGGACAGTCCCTATTTCTTGATCTTGGAGATGAACTCTTCGACTTCCGGGATCCCGCCCTGGAAGATGAGATACCCGTTGGACGGCTCGCGTTCGGTGATCTCGCCCGCGATCGGCGTCAGCATGATCCGTCGCACCTCGTCGAGGTCGGAGGTCTGGCCCAGGGTCCAGGCCAGCTTGACGTAGGCCACCTCCGGCAGCATGTTGGCGGCTGGGATGACCCCGAGCTCCATCATGTCCCGCCCGGTGTCGTAGACGTACATTTGGACATAACCCCAGAGCGTCTGCACGGTCATGAAGACGGCGATGCCCTTGTCCCGGGCCCGCTTGAGCGCCGGGTAGAGGGGCTTGTTGACATGGCCGAGGCCTGTGCCGGCGATGATGATGCCACGGTAGCCGTTGTCGATGAGCGAGTCGACGATGTCCGGCTTCATGTTCGGGTAGTAGTAAACGATCGAGACTCGCTCCTCGAAGGCCGTGTTGATCCGGACCGACCGGTCGGACCGGCGGCGCTTGTAGTCCTGCCGCAGCGGCGTGATCTTCTCCCGGCTGACCATGGCGATGGGGATGTCGCCGATCGTGCGGAAGGTCGAGCGGTAGCTCGAGTGCATCTTGCGGACCCGCGTCCCCCGGTGGAGCAGGCCATACGTGTCCGAGGTCGGGCCGAACATGCAGACCATGACCTCGGCGATGTCGCTTTCGGCCGCCGTTTTGACGCTGTGCATGAGGTTGAGCGCGGCGTCGGAGGACGGCCGGTCGGACGACCGTTGGGAACCGACCATGACGATGGGGACGGGCGAGTCCTGGACCATGAAGGACAGGATGGCCGCCGTGTGGTGCATGGTGTCCGTGCCGTGGCCGATGACGATGCCCTGGACGCCCTTCTCGATCTCGCGGCCGATGGCCTGGGCCGTGGCGATGTATTGCTCGGGGCCCATGTTCTCGCTGAAGACCCCGAAGAGCTTTTCGGTCTCGAGGTTACAGATGTCGGCCAGCTCGGGCACCGACCCGTAGAGCTCGCCCGGCGAGAAGGCCGGGATGACGGCCCCGGTGCGATAATCGAGACGGCTGGCGATCGTGCCGCCCGTGCCGAGCAGCTTGACCTTGGGCTTGGCCGGGTCGTAGGGGAAGTCCTTCTCGGGGATCTTGTAGTGGGCCTCTTTGCGGCCGCTGATGGAGATCAGCTCGACCGACTTGGCGGCCAGGCCGATGTTGTAGCCGGAGCGGAGCTTGATGACGATGTGCTGGGCGTCGGCCGTCTCCGAGCGCGGCAGGATGATCCCGGTGTAGGTGCCCCGGGAGGTCTTGATGTCGACGTCGCTCCAGACCATGGCCCCGAACGAGCGGAGCGTCTCCAGGGCCTCGCCCCGGTAGCCTTTGTAATCGTCGTTCGCGGCCATCAGCATGTCCCTTCGGCCGCCGCCTCGACCCGCTCGCGGACGGCGGCGCCCTCGACCCGCCCCCGCAGGGCGGTCATGACCAGGCCCATGAGGACGTGGGCTTTCTTCGCCGGATCGTGGACCGTCATCAGCCGCAGCGCGCCGTTGGACTCCACGACCTGGCCATAGATCTCCTCGTCCGTCGCCGGGCGGATCTCGCCGGTCCCGGGCAGCGGCTCCCGCCGGGCGGCCGTTTCCATCAAGGCGAAAACGCCGTCGCGGGAGATCCTGCGGTCACGGTACAAAGCGAAGATGCGCCGGAGCGTCTCCTCGGTCAGGGCCGTGGCGTCCAGGCCCTTCCTCCTTAAGCGCTTGGGGAACTGGACGAGGGCCACCGCGGCGGCCACCGGCGAGATCCCCCAATCCTTGACCAGCGTCTCGAATAGGCCGGCTCGACAGGAGACGGCCAGCGGCTCGACGACATCGGCCGGCAGGCCGAGCTCCTTGTACCAGGCTTCGCGCGTCCAGACCGGCGCGGGCAGGCCCTGGCGGATGCGGGCCAGGCGCTCCTCGGTGACCTGCTTCGGCGGCAGGTCGGTGTCGGGGTACATGCGGTCGGGCCCGGGCAGGATGCGCTCGAAGCCGTTGGTGCCGTCGCGCAGGGCCTGGCGGGTCTCGGAGGGGACGCCGATCGTGGCTTCGCGGGCCCGGATGGCGATCTCCTGGACGGCCGTCTTGACATCCTCGGCCGGGCCCCAGACGACGACCACGACGTCGTCGGTTGTCGCCTGGACGGCCTTGCATACGGAGTCCCACCGCGAGCTCGACAGGGTCTCCGAAAGGCTGTCGGAATGGATGATGTTCGGGAGCTTCGTCAGGCAGGCGATGACGCGGACCCGGTCGGAGATCTCCCGCGAGAAGCGGGTGTTCGTCTGGGTCTGCCAGTTGAGCAGGTCGCGGAAGCCGCGGAGGACGACCGCCGCGGCGACGGCGCCGGCGGCCAGGGCGTCGCGGATCGGCTCGTAGCTCGTCTTGGCCAGGATCCGGGTCACGTCCTCGGATCCGGACCGGAAGGTCTCGGCCGTGAGGCCCCGGCGGTGCAGTTCCTCGCGCAGCCGGAGAAGGTTCCATTGCCGCATGGCCTCGAAATAGGTCAGCAGCGGGATGCGGGGGATGCGGGGCACGCCCTTGATCTCGATGCGGGTGCCGCCGCGCACACTGACGTTGACGTCCTCGCGGGCGGCGCCCATACCGGTCCGGACCTGGCCGGTGCTGCGGACGAGGCGGCGCAGGATCTGGGCCACGTCGGCCACCTCCAGGGGCGTGCGCATGTCGGGCCCGGTCACGGTCTCGATGAGAGGCATGCCCAGGCGGTCGGTCAGGTAGATGCGCCGGTGGCCGACATCGCTGACCTCGCGGCAGGCGTCCTCCTCGAGGCCGAGCTGGACGATGGAGATGCGGCGGTCGCGGTAAGGGACCCAGCCGTTGACGCCGACGATGGTCGTCCGCTGGAACCCGGTCGGGATGCTGCCGTCGAGGTACTGCTTGCGGGCGATATGGAGCTCGTCGACGAGGTTGAGGCCGTAGAGCATGGCCACGCCGAGGGCGATATCGAGCGCCTGCTCGTCGATCATGAACGGCGGCGTGTCGTCCATCTCATAGGTGCAGACCGTCTCCCGGTTGATCCGGTAGATGATCTCCTTCCTGGTCTTGAACTCCATCAGGGCCGTGCCGTCGTACTCGCCGAGCTCCGACAGGGTCGGCCGCATGTGGCGGAGGATCTCGGCGTCGTACCTGTCGCTGTAGCGGCCGGCCGGGCAGCGGCAGAAGAGCTTTTTCTCGGTCAGGAGCTGCTGATGGATCTCCAGGCCGGAGCGGAAGCCGACCTCGGCGTAGTCGGCGGCGGTCATCTCGGCGTAGGGCTTGAACTGGAAATCGTATTCGCTCATGGACCGGTCCGTCCCCGGGGACAGAAGGAGCATTATAGCACAAAAACGGGGTTGCTTTTTGGCCGGACTTGTGTAAAATAAGCCCTTTCCCGGGCGTCAGGGGGCCCTTTCGACCGTCCCCGAGGCGCCTCTCCATTCCGCTCTTCAGAGGAGTCGACATGAACATCCTGGGGCTCGCCCGTCACGGGCTGAACTCGTTCGAGCAGATCGCCATCTGCTGCGTCATGCTGACGGCCTTCATCAGCCTTTTCTACGCTTGGATGCTGCGCAAGGTCGTGCTCAAGAAGGACAAGGGCACGGACAAGATGCAGGAGGTCTGGAACGCCATCCGCATTGGGGCCAACAGCTACCTCAAGACGCAGCTGCGCAAGATCCTGCCCATCATCGGGGGCCTGACCGTGGCCCTGTTCCTGAGCGTCTACGTCGTCCCGGCCAGCCGCGAAGCCGTGGCCGAGTTCGGCGAGAAGAACGCCCTGATCATCGTGGCCATCGGGCGGACGATCGCCTTCGTCATGGGCGCGACGTTCTCCCTGCTCGTCGGCCAGCTGGGCATGCGCATGGCCATCCAGGCCAACGTGCGGGCCGCGGCCGCCGCCCGGCGCGGCTTCAACGAGGCCCTGTCGATCTCCTATTACGCCGGCACGATCACGGGCATGCTGACGGACGGCCTGGGGCTATTCGGCGGCACCCTGATCTTCATGGTCTTCGGCACCGCCGCGCCCGACGCCCTGCTCGGCTTCGGCTTCGGCGGCACGCTGCTGGCCCTGTTCATGCGGGTCGGCGGCGGCATCTTCACCAAGGCCGCCGACGTCGGCGCCGACCTCGTCGGCAAGGTCGAGAAGGACATCCCCGAGGACGACCCGCGCAATGCCGCGGTCGTAGCCGACCTCGTCGGCGACAACGTCGGCGACTGCGCCGGCATGGCCGCGGACATCTTCGAATCCTATGAGGTGACCATCGTCTCGGGGCTGATCCTGGGGCTGGCCCTGATGGCCCTCGATCCGGCCCATGCCCTGAAGTGGATCGTCTATCCCCTGATCATCCGGGCCATCGGCGTCATCTCCTCGATCTTGGGGACCTTCACCGTCCCGATCTGGGAGCGCTTCCCGATCAAGTTCTTGCGGGCCAAGGACGCCGAGGAAGCCATGTTCCGGTCCTACGAGGTCTCGAGCGTCAACACGATCGTTTGGTCCTTCGTCGTGGCCGTGAACTACGCCCACGACTGGAAGCTGGCCATGCTGACCTCGGTCGGCGTCGGGCTGGCGGTGGCCTTCAACCCCCTGACGTCTTACTTCACCTCGACGCGCAAGAACCCGGTCAAGGAGATCGTCAGATCGACCAAGACCGGTCCGGCGACGACCATCCTGTCCGGCCTGGCGGTCGGCATGGAATCGAGCGTCTGGGCCGTGGTCATCATCGCCGTCAGCTTCATCGTCGCTCTGGCCCTCTACAGCTCGACCGGGGCGCTCTATGTCCTCTACGCCGTGGCCATGATCGGCATCGGCATGCTCAGCCACACCGGCAACAACGTGGCCATGGACTCCTACGGGCCGATCTCCGACAACGCCAACGGCATCGCCGAGATGGCCTGGCACGACCAGACCGACCCCGAGACGGTGAAGGCCCGCCAGATCATGGCCGACCTCGACGCCGTCGGGAACACGACCAAGGCCATCACCAAGGGCGTGGCCATCGCCTCGGCGGTCATCGCCGCGGTCAGCCTGTTCGCCTCCTACATCACCGACGTCGGGCGGGTCCAGCTCCAGCTCGGCGTCCAGAACATCATGACCGCCATACGCCTGTCGGAAACGAAGGTCTTCGTCGGCCTTCTCCTGGGCGGCGCGCTGCCCTGGCTCTTCAGCTCGCTGTCGCTGCGGGCCGTCACCCGGGCGGCCGGCCTGATCGTCGAGGAGGTCCGGCGCCAGTTCAGGATCCCCGGGCTCATGGAGGGCAAGGTCAAGCCCGACTACGCCCGGGTCGTGGGCATCTCCACGGCCGCGGCCCAGAAAGAGCTCGTGCCCCTGGCCATGATCTCGGTCTTGATGCCCCTCATCGTGGGTCTCGTCCTCCAGGTCGAGGCCCTGGGCGGATTCCTGGCCGGCATCATCCTAAGCGGGCAGCTCCTGGCCGTGTTCATGGCCAACGCCGGCGGCGCCTGGGACAACGCCAAGAAATCGATCGAAGACGAGCCCCGGGACCTGGCGGCCAGCACCGGCAAGGGATCGGAGCGGCACAAGGCCGGCGTGGTCGGGGACACGGTTGGCGACCCGCTCAAGGACACGGCCGGCCCGGCCCTCAATCCTATGATCAAGGTCACCAACTTGGTCAGCCTGATCGCGGCGCCGATCATCGTCAAGTACAGCAAAATGACGATCGGCCTGGCGGCCGTCGTGGCCGTTCTGCTGTCCGCTACGATCTGGGCCATCTGGAAGAGCAAGCGCGAGGCCCCGAACCTGTTCGCGGAGATCAAAGAGAAGTAATTCGGAACGAACCGCTTTCTTAGGATATTTCTTAGAAGTGCGGCTCCGAGTCGCTCTGCCGCACTTCTAATGGTCCGTTCCGAGGACTCCGCTCCCCGCTAGACGGCCCGGCGCTGCCGCCAGGTCTTGATCTTCCCGACCAGGAACCGGAAGACGAACCGTATCCCTCTCATCAGCCGCGTGCCCAGCCACAGCATCCCGAGGCCGACCGCCGCCACGATCAGGGCTCCGACAATGTAAATGACGATGTTCAAGGTCGGGTCGGAGACGAGCGGGTAGATGTTCACGTAGGGATCGAGGAAGCCGGGCTTGAAGATCCGGATGGCCAGGACGAACGCGCTCAGCCAGCCGGCCAGGATCAGGCTGAAAGCGACGACGTAGAAGGCCAGGACGAGGGCGAGAAGGCCGATGAAGATCCCGACCGCGGCGCCGAGTCCGCCGAGGCCGAGGGGGACGCCGAAGAAGGCGATGAGCGCGCCGGCCAGGATCAGGAAGGGCAGCTTCCGCTTCTTGCCGAGCGTGACCATGGCCCCGGGCAGGCGCGAGGAGATGACGGCGGACGGCTCGCCCAGCTTGTCGAGCACGTGGAGGATCCGGGTCACTTCGTCGGGCGTGGGGTCAGCGCGAAAGGATTCGTAGATGTGGGAGTGGATCTCCCGGACCATCTCGTCCTGGTCTTTGGCGGGAATGCCCCGGAGGCCCTTGCGCAGGCGCCCGAGGTAGTTGTCGACGATCTGGGCCACCGGCCCGCTGAAACCGTTAGACATTGTCCTTCTCCTTGATGACGTCGATCACGGCCAGCCCGCCGTCCCGGTCGCCGGGCCCGGCGGCGGTCCGGGAATTGGCCACGATGGCGGCCAGCTTGCGGAACTCCTCATCGAGAACGCGGAAGGCATCCTCTCCTTTGGGCGTAAGGGTGTAATACTTGCGGGGCGGGCCCTGGCTCGATTCCACCCATTCGGAGCGGACCAGCCCTTCCTTGGCCAGCCGGCCGAGGATGGGGTAGATCGTGCCTTCGGTCAAGTCGATCTCCGACTGGCCGGCGATCGTTCTGACGAGGGAATACCCATAATGGCGCCCCCTCGAAAGACATCCCAGGATGGCCAACTCGAGGATGCCCTTTCTCAATTGAGTCGTTTTGTTTTCCATGTTATAACCAGATACAATGTAATACATAGTAGTATGCTTGTCAAGTTATTTCTTTGAAAATGGGGACATGATACCTATTTCCCTATAAAAAATGGGAAACGGGTATCATGTCCCCCATTTAGAAAGGCAAAGACGATGAAGAAAGCCGCCCTAGTCCTTTTGATCGTCGGCACGGCCGCGGCGGCGACCGTCGCGGGGGCGTCCACGGCTGACCCGATCAAGTTAGGAGTCGGGAGCTGGGACCAGGAATCGGGGCTCGGCTATCACCGGGCTGTCGTCCGCGTCGAAGCGCCGGTGCCGGCGGCCATCAAGCCCGCAGCCGTCCGGGCCGTCATCCCCTGGCGGCGCCGCGATCCCGAGCCGGAAAAGAAGAACCTCATCGTCGTCGATGCCGCGACCGGCGGGAAGATCACGAACGTCGTAGCCTTGACCATGAACCGGGAGCTCGGCGATATCGTCTTCGAGCCGAAGACGGTGCCCGGCGACTATTACGTCTACTACATGCCCTACAAGTCCGAGGGCCGCAAGAACTACCCCAACGTCAAGTACGATCCGCCGCAGCCGACCGCCGACCCGGCCTGGCTCTCGGCGAACGGTCTGGGCCAAACCCCGTTATCGCCCGTCCCGGCCGGAGCCTGGCCGCGGGCCGCGTTCGTCGAGCTGCAGTCGGCCGACGATTTCGGCGCGTTCACGCCGATGGAGCTCATCGCCACGGCCGAGGAAACGAAGGCCCTGCTGGCCGCCCATCCCGGCTCCGCTTATCTCATCTTCCCGGAGGACCGGACGCGGTCGATCCGGATGACCGACGATCTGCCCGTCCGTTGGGCGGTCGCGGGACCGGCCGGCACCGTGAAGGGCGAGGCGGCGCGCGGCGAATACTTTGCGTTCCAGCTCGGTCTCTTGGCGGCCCGGCAGGATATCGCGGACGTCGAGGTCCGGTTCTCGGATCTGGCCAAGGACGCCGCGCCCGGCGCCGGCCCATCGGCGGCTTCGACGGCGATCGTCCCGGCCAAGGCCATGAATTGCCTGAACAAGGGCGGGACCGGTTGGGATGGCCTCCCGGTCCGCAAGACCGTCCCCGTCGTCAAGGGCCAGGTCCAGGCACTTTGGTGCGGCATCCAAGTCCCGCCGGAGACGGCGCCGGGGCTGTACAAAGGCACGGTCGCCGTCGCGCCGGCCGGCCTGCCGGAGACCATCCTGTCCGTGGAGCTCAGCGTCGGGGATCAAGTTCTCAGGGACGGCGGCGACGCCGATCCGTTCCGCCTGACCCGCCTTCGCTGGCTCGATTCGACGCTGGCCCAGGACGATGGCCTGGTCCCTCCTTACACGCCGGTCACGGTCGACCGTTTCAAGGTCGGTTGCCTCGGCCGGTCCCTGGCGATCGGGCGGGACGGGCTGCCGGCCCGCATCCAGAGCTTCTTCGCCCCCGAGATGACCCGGCTCCGGGCCGAGCCTGTCGACGTGATCGCGGCCCCGATCCGGCTGGTCGTGATCGGCGAGGACGGCCGCGAGATGGCCTGGAAGCCGAGCCTCACGGGCCCGCGGCTCGGCCGGCGCGGCCAGGGGGCGGTGTATTGGGAGGCCGACAACTGCAACGGCGACTTCCTCATGAGGGTCGAGGCCCGCATGGAGTTCGACGGTTTCGTGGACTACAAGGTCGCCATCACGGCCCGGCGCGACCTCGCGGTCTCGGACATCCGGCTCGAGGTCCCCTGGGGCGGAAAGGCCGCCCGCTTCATGATGGGTCTGGGCTTCAAGGGCGGGCTCCGGCCGGAGTCCTTCGATTGGACCTGGGATCAGAAAAAGAACCAGGACGCCCTTTGGATCGGCGCGGTCAACGCCGGGATGCAGGTCGGGCTGCGGGCCGAGAACTATTCGCGCCCGCTCAACACGAACTTCTACCTCTCGAAGCCGCTGAACATGCCGCCCTCGTGGTGGAACGACGGCCGGGGCCGCGTGAGCGTCCGGAGCGCGGCCGGCGGCGCGGCCGTCATGACCGCCGCCTCGGGCGGGCGTTCCGTGCGCCTCGGCCAGGTCCTCCACTTCGACTTCACGCTTCTCCTCACGCCCTTCAAGCCGATCGATCCGGCCGCACATTTCCGCGAGCGATATTTCCACGCCTTCGAGCCGCTGGACAAAGTGGCGGCGAGCGGGGCCAACGTCATCAACGTCCATCACGCCAACCCCATCAACCCCTATATCAACTACCCGTTCCTGCGCGCCGCCGAGATGAAGGCCTATATCGACGACGCCCACCGGCGGGGCTTCAAGGTCAAGATCTACGATACCGTCCGCGAGCTCTCCAACCACGCCCCCGAGCTCTTCGCCCTGCGCAGCCTGGGCCATGAGATCTTTTCGCCTGGGCCGGGCGGCGGCTACTCCTGGCTCCAGGAGCACCTCGGCCGCGATTATATCGCCGCCTGGTTCGTGCCCGACCTCAAGGACGCGGCCGTGATCAACAGCGGGATGTCGCGCTGGCACAACTACTACATCGAGGGCCTCGACTGGCTGGCCCGGAACGTCGGCATCGACGGTCTCTATCTCGACGATGTCGCCTTCGACCGGACGACCATGAAACGGGTCCGCAAGGTCCTTGACCGCAACCGGCCGGGCGCGCTCATCGACCTCCACAGCGCCAACCAGTACAACGTGCGGGACGGCTTCGCCTCGAGCGCCAACCTCTATCTCGAGCATTTTCCGTTCCTCAACCGGCTCTGGTTCGGCGAGTACTTCGACTACAACGGCAGCGGGCCGGATTACTGGCTGGTCGAGATGTCAGGGCTGCCTTTCGGGCTCATGGGCGAAATGCTCCAGGACGGCGGCAACCCCTGGCGGGGCATGGTCTTCGGCATGACGGCGCGCCTGCCGTGGGCCGGCGATCCCCGGCCGCTTTGGAAGGTTTGGGACGAGTTCGGGATCTCCGCGAGCGAGATGATCGGGTGGTGGGTCGAGACGAGTCCGGTCAAGACGGGGACGCAGGACGTCCTGGCGACCGTGTACACCCGGAAAACGGACGGCCAGGGCGGCCGGCCGTCGGCGCTCGTGGCCCTGGCCAGCTGGGCCAAAGGACCCGTCGATGTCCGTCTCGCGATCGATTGGAAGAAGCTCGGCCTGGATCCGAGGAAGGCGACCCTCACGGCCCCGGCCATCGACAAGTTCCAGGAAGGGGCGACGTTCAAGCCCGGCGACTTGATCCGCGTCGAGCCCGGCAAGGGCCTTCTTCTGATCCTCCGATAGATCAAGAAGGCACCGGGTCTACGCATGACGCGGATCAGGCAAGAACGCGTACTGCGTAGACCCGGTGCCTTCCGGACTCAGCGGGCCAGGCGGTCGAGCTCGTCGAGCTTGAGATGGACGCTCATGATGTAGGGTGGCTCGCCGGCTGTCCAGTGCCCGTAGGTCGTCGCGACGAAAGTCCCGTCGGGCAGCGCCTCGACGCCGGGATAGGCGCAATCGGCGTCCTGGGTGTTGCGCATGAGCCTGACGCGATACTGGCCCTCCCTCCCCCGGAGGATGTCATCAAAGGCGCCGACCCAGGCCACCCAATCGCCGTGGGTGGGGCTTTCGAGGGTCGTGTCGCGGAAGGAGATCAGGAGCCGCCCGTCGGGGGCGTATTTCCCGGTGTGGCGATCCCCGGTGAGGGCGCCCGGAAGCTCGCGCGGCGCGGTCCAAGTCCGGCCCTCGTCCTTCGAGAACATGACGAAGGAATTGCGCGTCCGGCTGTTCTCCCGGAGAAGCGCGGCCAGGGTTTGGCCGTCGGGCGAGCGGATGATCCCCGGCTCGCAAAGATGGACCTCAGACGCCGCGTAGAGGGATCTCGGGAAGGACCAGGTCAGACCGCCGTCCTCGGAGAACGTGGCGTAGAGCGTGAAGACGGCCGGCTTGCGCGGCTCTGGGTCCTTGGTGAAGTACCGCCCGTCGTCGTGGAACATGGCCATGTACCGGCCGCGGCCGAAGGGCTTGAGCTCGACCAGGGCCGACATGACGACGATGCCGCCCCAATCGCCGGCCGGTGAGAGCGGTGTCCAGGTCGCGCCGTCGTCCGCGGAGACCGACAAGCGGGCCGGGTAGAGCCCGGACCATACGATCAGCCGCTTCGTTCCGTCCGGCCCAACGATACGGTGGATGGTCGGCGTCTCGAGCGACGTGGCCCAGTTCTCGGGCACCGGTTGGCGGTCGCTCCAGGTCAGGCCGCCGTCGAGGCTCCTCTTCAGGACGATGGGCCCCCGGCCGTGTCCCTTCGGGTAGACGGCGATGATGGTCCGGCCGTCCTCGAGGAGAGCGGTCGTCGGATGACCGAGGTACTGGCCGGGCTCGCGGTCGACCACGACCTGACGCTCGGCCTGGCCGGCCAGATCGATGAGCGGGATGGCGTAGCCGCGGGAAACCGAGCCCGGCCCGGGCGCCGGCTTGGCGCAGGACCCGAAGGCCCCGGCGAGGCCCAGCCAAAGAACGGGCAAGGCCAGCTTCATCATCGTCAGTTCGCGCATGTTCCCTCGCCATGACCGCGCCGGCGCGCGATCTCAGTAGAGCTTGAGCATCCAGCGATAGAGGGGCGCCATCTTCTCAAAGCGCTCGAAGCAAAAGTCCACCAGGGCCGCGGAAAAGAACTCCTTGGGGACCGGCATTTCGAGGCCGGCCCAAAGCCCTTTGTGCTTGAGCAGCTCCGCGTTGGGGTGCCCGGGGTCATAGCCGGCGGGAACCCGCTTATAGGTCTCGCCGCCGATCTCGAAACCCGCGCGGGCCCGGAGGCCGTCCACGATCTTCCGGAGCTCCGCCCCCCGCTTGGGGTCGGCGACGACCCGGCGGTAGCGGCCGAGGATGCTGTCGGGGATCTGGTACAGACCGGCCCCGAACAGGATGCGAGGAGGCTCGAGCTGGAAGTAGAAGCCGGGGGCGTCCATCTTCGACCGGGTCCCGTCCCAGAAATAGATCCCCAGGTTGGTCTTGTACGGGGTGGGGTCCAGGCTGAACCGGGTGTCCCGGTAGATGCGGAAGATGGACTTGTTGACCGCGGGGACGGCCAGCAGGCCGGGCGCGATCGTCTTGAGCCTGGCCCCGAGCGCGGTGACAAAGAGCTTGGCCGGGGCGATGACCTCCCGGTCAAAGGTCTCCTTGTTCCGGGCGAACCAGTCCCGGTTGTTGTTCCTCTTCAGGGCGGTGTAGAAACGGATGGTCTCTCTGGTAAAGCCGCGGAACACGGGGGCCTCGGTCATGTCGCCTCCTCGGGCGGGTCGCCGCCCGGGCTATTCTATCAAATTGCCAGGGCCGAAGTCGCTATGATATAGAGGGATGCGGGAGCGTTCATCCGGGCGAGCGGCAGCGCCCCGGGGCTCTCACGAAGCCGGCTGAAAAGGAGTCGTCATGAGCGAGCACGCGTGGGTCGACGAGTTCCCGGTCGCGGTCACCGTCAGCGACGCGGAAGGCCGCATCCTCGAGATGAACGGGAAGTCCGAGGAGGTCTTCGCGTCCGACGGCGGCGCGGCCCTGGTCGGCCGGAACGTTCTCGACTGCCATCCCGAGCCCAGCCGGACCAAGCTCGCCGGCATGATGAAAGACCGCCGGGCCAACGTCTACACCATCCAGAAGAACGGCCGGAAGAAGCTGATCTATCAGGCGCCCTGGTTCAAGGACGGGGCCTACGCGGGCTTCGTCGAGCTCGCGCTCGAGGTCCCTTGGGACATTCCCCATTTCAACCGGGATAAATAGGACGGCACCGATCCTATTTTAACAGCGCCATCGTCAGGAACGGCACGTAGGTGATGAGCAGGACGGCCACCAACCCGATCCCCAGGAAGATGAGGACATCCCGGTAGACGCGGTGGATCGGCTCCTCGAACCGGTACGACGCCAGGTACAGGTTCAGGCCGACGGGCGGCGTCAGATAACCCAGCTCGAGGTTGGCCAGGAAGATGATCCCCAGGTGGACGGGGTTGATGTGGAAGTGCGCCCCGAGCGGGATGATCAGGGGCACGACGACCAGGATGGCCGAGTAGATGTCCATGAAACAGCCGACGACGATCAGGGCCAGGTTGAGGAGCAGCAAAAAGACGTAGGGCGACGAGATCTTGGCCGAGATCCAGGCGCTGAGCTTGAGCGGGATCTGGGCGTCGATGATGTAGTAAGACAGCCCGTTGGCCAGGGCCAGGATGATGAGCACGCCGCCGATGATCGGCACGGCCCGCAGGAAGATCCCCGGCAGGTCCCGGATCCGCAGGTCCCTCTTGATGAAGGTCTCGACGATCCAGACATAGAGGAGGGAGGCCGCCGCGCTTTCCTGGAGGCTCAGGATGCCGCCGAAATAGAGGCCGAAGACGAGGAGCGGCAGCAGGAGCTCCCAGAAGGACCGGCCCAGGGCCGCCACGGCCGCGCCGATCCTCAGCGGATGCCGCGGCATGCGCCGCCTCAAGGAATAAACGATGCCGACCGTGACCACCGAGACGACGAGGAACAGGCCCGGCAAAGCGCCCCCGATGAACATGTCCTTGATGCTCGTCTGCGAAATGACGCCGTAGATGATCACCGGCAGGCTCGGCGGGAACAGCAGGCCGATGCTGCCCGAGGCGGTCAGAAGGCCGACATTGAACCGCTTGGGATAGCCGGCCTTCTCGAGGATGATCGCTAGGAGCCCGCCCAAAGCCAGGATGGTCACGCCCGACGCGCCCGTGAACGTGGTGAAAAAGGCGCAGACGAGGACGGCCATGAGGATCAGGCCGCCGGGGAACCAGCCGAACATGGCCTGAAAGAACGCGACCAGGCGCTGGCCGGCCTTGCTCTCGGACAGGAAAAAACCCACGGCCGCGAAGAGCGGGATGGCCGGGACGGCGTCTCCGGTCAGGACCGTATAGGCCTGGTTGGGGATGATCTCGAGAGGCTGGCCGGTCTTGGCGAAAAGCAGGAACCCGATCCCGCCGAGCACGGCGAAGATCGGCAACCCCAGGAACGCCGCGGCGATGAGCACGAATATCATCGGTCCGGCCGCCCGGGCGACGAGCGGGGCCAGGAAGGCGCCGGCCTTGGACAGGGCCGGGACCGCGACGGTCCCTCCCGCCGACGCCAGATCGACGAGCGGCGCGAAGCCGAAGAAGAGCCCTATCAGGACCGCTGCGACGGCCGCCCAGGCCCGGCCCTTCCGCGGGCCGAGCGTGGTGACGAAGCGCAGGCTCATGGCGAGAAAGCCCGCGGCCATGACCAGAACGACGAGCCGCTTCGGCAGGACCCCGACCCGGCTGTCGGCGGTGAAGGCGTTCCAGGCGAAGGACACGGCGCTCAGGCCGAAGGCCAGCGTCAGGCCCGAAGCCAGCGCGGCCGTGATGGCCTCGGCCGGACCCTTCAGCTTGTCCGGCAGGAACATCCCGGTGGCCAGGGACAGGTGCTTTTTCTCCCGTGAGGTCACGGAGGCGGCGATGAACGTGGCCGCCAGCACCAGATGTTCGATATAGATGCCGGTATCCTTGATGCCGGTATGGAAAAGCCTCTGGGCGACGACATTGGCCAGCAGGAGCGCCGCCAGGGCGAAAAGGGCCAGAAAGGCCAGGCTGTCCTCGGCGATATGAGCGGCGCGGACGAGCCTATTGGCCATGCGTCTTTCGATAGTCCTGGATATCGGCGACCACTTGGTCGTAGACCTCCTTCGAAAAGAGGGCCCCGATGAGCGCGCTGACGGCCTTCTCGGCCGTCTCGCGCCACTTGACCATGGCCGCCGGGGTGATCTCGTGGACGAGGAGGGCGTTCTCTTTCATCATCTTCAAGGCGTCCGCCTCGAGGTTCACGGTCTCTTCGTAAAGGCCCTTGGCCGCCTCGACCGTGGCGTCGAGAAAGGGCTGATGGAGCTCGGCCGGGAGCAAGGCCCAGGCCTTGTCGCTCAGCAGCAGGCCGCCGACGAGCGGGGCCAGCGCCGGCGACAGCATGTTCGGGACCAGGGGGAAGTACTGCCCGGAGCCGGCCAGGAGCGGCGGCAGATAGATGGCCGTGACCGCCCCGCTCTGCAGCTGGATCATCATGTCGTTGTTGGTCGGACTGACTTCGAAGCCCATCTTCTTCCAGACCTGCTCGATCTCGGGAAAATCCGAGGTCATGGCGATCTTCAGTCTCTTCAGGTCGTCGGGCTCCCGGACCGGCGTCTTGGAAAAGACGTTGACCCAGCCCGCCAGGGTCCAGAGCATGATCTTGAAGCCGCCGGCTTCCAGGCCTTTCTCGAACATCGGCCTCATCTTCTCGAAGACCGCGTTGAACTCGTCGCGGCTGTGAAAGAGGAAGGGGGTGGACAGGACGACGATGTCGTGGTCGATCTTGGCCAGCCCCATGTTCGAGAAGACGCCGCCTTGAAGGATCCCCAAACGCATCTTCCGGATCATGTCCTGCTCGCTGCCGGCGATGCCGCCCGGGTAGATGCGGACCTCCACGCTGCCCTTGGAGATCCGCTCCCAGTCGTTGGCCAGCTTCTCCAGGGCGTTGCCCCAGGGGGAGCGGCTGGGAGCGATGCTGGCGATCTTGAGCACGACGGCCCCGGCGGGGCGGGCCGGCGACGGCGGGGCCGCGCCCCCGAGGATCGGCAGACCGAGGACTGACACGATGAGAATAGCCGGCAGGGTCTTGTTCATGGGCGTTCCGTTTCGATGAAGAAATCGTCGATGTGGGCCAGAAGCCAGCGGGCCCGGCGCTGATTGACGGTATTGACCAGCCGGTTGTCCGGCGCGCTGCTCACGTCGAAGGCCAGGACGCGCCCGAGCAGGTCCTTGAACTCGGCCGCGTTCTGCTCCTTGACCGAGACCGTGGTCGCCAGGGAGATCAGGGCTGAGGTGTCCGTTTTTCCGGACACGGCCTGGGCCTTGGCGAAATGATCCCGGGCCTTGGCCGGGTCCCCTCCGAGATCGGCGGGCAGCGATCCGTAGTAGCCCACATAGAACGAATCGAGCGAGCCATGTCCGTAATCCGGGTCCAGGGCCCGGACCCGCTCGATCATGGCCCGTGTCTGCGGCACCGTCTGGCCGAGGGTCATGTCAAAGGGGTCGACGGCGTAGGCGGCCAGCCAGCCGAGGGCGGTCCAATAGAGCAGGTCGGCGTCGGCCAGGCCAAAGGGCGACATGGCTTGATCATATCGCCGGTCGTGAAGCTGCTGGAGAAGCCTCGGGTTGCGGCGTTCGAGCCCGATGAGAAGGATGTCCCGGCCTCGCAGATAGAGGTTCTTGGCCCGGGCCAGGAGCGCGTCGCGCTTCTCGAGCTCCGTTCGCGCGATCATGTCGGCCGGGGTCTCGACGAAAGCGTTGGCGTACATGACGTAAAGGCTGCCGGTCCGGAGCCGCAGTCCCGGGTCGGCGGGCATGGAGCCGAGGAGGGACTCGTAGAGCTTGATCGCGAAGGGCAGGGCCTGGCCGACGAAATCGGGATCGTTATCGGAACGGAAGACGTCCGAGGTCGAGGAGGAAGTCAGCATCTTGGAGACCTTCTTCAAGGCCAGCTTCTCGATGGAGCAGCCCGACGGAAGAAGGGTCAAGAGCAGGGACAGGATGGCGGCCGCGGACGGCCGGAGGCGGTAAGCCTGGCCGGCTTCACGGCGCGGCGTGCTACACATGCCCCCTCACCTCCCCCGTCCGGATGTCTCAAGGATAGCGCCGCGACCGCCTTTAGTCAACTCGGGCCGACGGGGGTCTGCGGCCGCGGCCGCGGAGCCTGGGCCTAGCCGGCCCGGCGGGTCGTCCACTTGAACAGAAGGTAGACGGGGATGCCGGCCAGGGCGGTGGCGATGGCGAAGAGGGAGGCGCCCGGCTTCTGCAGGAACGCGAGGACGAGGATGGATAGACCGAAAAGGATATAGACCGCCGAGGCGACGGGATAGCCGGGAAGACGGACCGCGCTCTGGCCCGAACGCCTCAGCTTGAACACTCCGAATACGGCCAGGAGCGGGAAGATGCCGAGGGCAAAGCCCATGTAGGTCAGGAGCCACTCGAAGGTGCCGAGAAAGACCAGGAGGATTGCGATCCCGCCCTGGAGGATGATCGAACGCGTCGGGACGGCGCACTTCGGGTCGACGTAGGCGATGGACTTGAAGAAGATGCCGTCCCGGGCCATCGAATAATAGACCCGAGGCCCCAGGATCAGGAAAGCGCTCAGGGACGAGAACAGGGCGAAGGAGATCAGGACGGACAAAACGGTTTCGGCCGACCGGCCGAAGAGGTTGCCCACGGCCAGGCCGCCGACGGAGATGACGCCCTCCATCTGGGCGGGCGCGATGGCATAAACATAGAAAGCGTTGAGAGCGGCGTAGAGGAACATGACGATGCCGGTCCCGAGGAGGAGGGAGCGCGGCAGATTGCGCGACGGGTCGCGGACCTCGGAGCCGATGTAGGCGGAGGCGTTCCAGCCGCTGTAGGCGAACATGATCCACATGAGCGAAAGGCCCATGGTCTTGATGCCGGCGAAATCGAACCGGAATGGCGCCGCGGCCGCGAAGTGGGCCAGGCTCCCTTTGCCCACGGCGAACCCCGCGGCGACAAGGCCGACGATGAGGAGGATCTTCAGTCCGGTCAGCGCGTTCTGGACCCGGGACCCCGTCTTGAGGCCGCGGGTGTGGAGGAACGTGAAGGCGGCGATGATGAGGACCGCGTAGAGCTTCTTCATCACGGCCGCTTCGATCGGGCCGGAGAAGAAGCCGGGATGGAGCAGGCCCGGAAAAGCGCGGGTCATGTATTCGGAGAAGCCGATGGCCGAAGCGGCGATCGGGGCCGAAAAGCCGACGAAGAACGAGACCCAGCCAGACAGGAAGCCGGCGATCGGATGATAGAGGCGCGACAGGAAGACGTATTCGCCGCCGGCGTGGGGGATGGCCGCGCCGAGCTCACCGTAGCTCAGGGCGCCGCAAAGGGCGATCAGCCCGCCGAAGAGCCAAAGCCCGAGCATGACCGCGGCATTGTGGAGATCCTTCATCAGCAGGCCCGAGGTCGTGAAGATGCCGGCTCCGATCATATTGGCGATGACGATGTTGGTCAGGGGGAAAAGGCCGAGCTTGCGCTCGAGGCCGTTCGCGGAGGGCGCCGCGGCGGAGCTCGCGGCCGGTGCGGGGGCGGGGGTCTGGGTATTGTCCAACGTCTGGCCTCCCTGGATACGGAGCCTCTACTCTATCCAGCCCCGCCGGCCCTGTCAAACCGGACGGGGTCAACCTGAAAGGGGCTCCGGAAAGGGTCAAACCTACACTTTTCAACTTTTACATAAAGTCGGCTCTCGTCAGAAAGTTGAAAAGTGTAGGTTTGACCCTCTCTTGTCTTTAGCCCCTCTTCAGGTTGACCCCTTCTTCCTAAAGCGGTTGACGAGCAGGGTCAGGACGAACAGGGGGCCATATAGGGCGGCCGCGCCGGCGGCGAAGCCGATGTTCGAGCCCTTGAGCAGCCCGACGCCCCAGCCCAGCTGATCCTCGTTGACCAGATAGGTCCAGGTCGAGGATGGGCCCTTCAGCCCGGGGGCGTCGAGGTCGGCCGGGCCGGGCCGGGAGATCAGGGCCGAGAGCGTCCCCTCGACGGCCCGTCCGATCCGCGGCTCGAGCGCGAGGAAGGCGTCGGTCGCGGCCTTCTGGAACTCCTGGAGCGGCTCCTGGCGCCCGATCGAGACCAGGTGGATGCCCTCCCTCAGGTCGGCCAGCCAGGCCAGGTGATCGGACCAGGCGGCATCGATCTCGACGAGGGCGGCCCGGCGGGCCATCCGATCGAACCCGGCCTGGCCGAAGCGCTCGGTCCCGGCCTCGACGGTCCCGGGGCCGGGCCAAAAGCGCCGCAGCTCCCCGCGGGCAGGGGCAAAGACCTCGTCCCGCCAGCCGGCGACGATCTGGCGCTGCGTCTCGACGAGCGTGGCGTAGTTCCAGAGGGATCGCCGCAGATCGAGGTTCCGGCCCTCGATGATCCTCTGCCCGTGGCAGATGTCGCGGCGCAGGAGATCGTTCTCGACCGGCCCTTCGTCCCGCTGCAGCCGGTAGCGGGCGAAAAGCCGGCGGGCCAGGCCGTAGCGCTCGAAGAGATCGTCCTCCAGGCTGACAAAGAAGCGGGACGAGCCGGGGTCGCCTTGGCGGCCGGCCCGGCCCCGCAGCTGGCTGTCGATGCGCAGGCTCTCGTGGCGGTTGGTGCCGATGACGTACAACCCGCCGAGTGCGGCCACCCGGTCGTGCTCCGCTTCGTCCGGCCCGCCGAGCTTGATGTCCGTGCCGCGGCCGGCCATGTTGGTCGAGATCGTGACGGCGCCCGGGACCGCGGCCCGGGCCACCACGGCGGCCTCGAGCTCGTCGTTCTTGGCGTTGAGGATCTCGCAGAGAAGGCCGGCCCGGGAAAGGCGCGCGGCCAGCTCCTCCGATTCCCGGACGCTGGCCGTCCCGACGAGGACGGGCCGGCCCGCGGCGCGGGCCGCGTCGATCTCCCGGACGAGGGCCTCCTGCTTGGCGCCTTTGTGGGTGAAGAGGACGTCGGGGAGGTCGCGGCGGACGCACGGCCGGTGCGGCGGCACGACGATGGTCACGAGCCCGTAGAACTCTTTGAACTCGCGGGCCGAAGGCACGGCCGTGGCGGTCATGCCGCAGAGCGTCGGATAGAGACGGAAGAAATGCTGGAGAGGGATCGAGCCGAGAATGCGGCCGTCCCGATCGCGACGGACCCCTTCCTTAGCCTCGACGGCGGCTTGGAGGCCGTCCGGCCAATGGCGCTGGGCCGCGACCCGGCCGGTGAACTCGTCCACGATCTCGACCCGGCCGTCGCGGACGATGTAGTCGACGTCGCGCTGGAGCAGGGCCTGGGCATGCAGGGCGCAGTGGACGGCGGCCAGGAGCCCTTCGTTCTCGATGGCGAAGAGATTGCCGCAGCCGAGCTGCGACTCGATGGTCCGAATGCCGGCGTCGGTGGGAAAAACGTTGGCGTTCTCCGCGTCCGTCTCGTAATCGCGGCCCGGCGCAAGGTCCCGGACGAGCCTGGCCAGGCGGCCGGCGTCGGGGCCGGATGACTCGACCGTTCCCGAAATGACGAGCGGGATGCGGGCCTCGTCGATCAGGATCGAGTCGGCCTCGTCGACTAGGGCGACCGCGAAGGGGTGATGGACGAGCTCGTCCGGCTCATAGGCCAAACGGTCCCGGAGATAGTCAAAGCCGGCCTCCTTGGCCGTGGCATAGGTCACGTGGCAGGCATAGGCCGCCCGTTTCGCCGGCTTGTCCTGGCCGTCCTGGACGGTGCCGACGGAAAGGCCGAGCATCCCGTAGGCCGGCCCCATCCAGGCGGCGTCCCGTCGGGCCAGGTAATCATTGAACGTCAGAACGTGGACGGGCCGGCCGCCTAGCGCGAACCAGGCCGCGGCGAACACGGCGGCCAGCGTCTTGCCCTCTCCCGTCGGCAGCTCGGCGATCCGGCCTTCGGCCATGGCCAGGCCGGCGATGATCTGGACGTCGTGGGCGGCCAGGCCGGTGGCCCGGCGGGTCGCTTCGAGGATCAGGGCGAAGGCCTCGGCGCGCGGCGACGCGGCGGCATCGGACAGGCGCGGACGAAGGGCAGCGGCCAGATGGCCGATCTCAGGGGTGGGAACGTCGGCGAGCCCCAGCCGGGCGTGGAGGCCGCGGATCTCGCGGGCCTCCCGGACATAGCGGCCGAGGTCGGTCTCGATGGGGACGCCGCGGAAGCGGTTCAAGGCCGTTTGGAGCCTAGGGGAAATGGCCATGGATGTCCTCCTCTTCAGGTCACGATCTCTCGACAGGCGTGGGAGAGGGAGGAGGTCAGCGAGGCGGACCGCGGAGGAGGGTCGGCCCGAAGGGCCGGGCCAGGACGTCCGGTTCGAGGCCGGGCTCGCCGCGCGGCCGCATGGCCAGGACGGCGCTGAAGACAAAGACACTGACGACGAACGGCAGGGGAAGGAAGAGCAGGGCCAGGATCGCGAAGGGGATGGCGAACCGTGGCATCATCGTTTCCTGCCCTCGAGGCTATTCTAGGCCGGATCACGGCCGCCCGTCAACCGGAGCAAGCGGGCTTGACATCGGGGGGCCGTCAAATCATGCTTACAGCGGAGTCTCGGAGTGACAAAGAGCGTTCCCAAGAGAGCCGCGGCGGCCGCTTTCGGCCTGCTGCTGGCATTTTCGTTATCACCAGCCGCGCCCCAAACCCAGGCCGAACAGGGCCAGCCGAAGCTGCAGTACGAGGTCTCGGTCATCCTGAAGCTCGTTCAGGTCCGGGTCACGGACAAGAAGGGCCAGCCCGTCCGCGATCTGACCAGGGAAGATTTCGCCGTCACCGACAACGGGCAGGCGGTGAACCTGACGGCCTTCGAGCGCCATTCGCTCGAGGCCGCGGCCGCGATGGCCCCGGAAAAGCCGGCCGAAGCCGCTCCCGAGGCGTCCGGACCGGCCGCGCCAGCCGTGCGCCCGTCGAACCGCAAGTACTTCCTGTTCTTCGATTTCGCCTACAACAACGTCCGCGGCATCCTGAAGGCCCAGAAGGCCGCCCTCCACTTCCTGGACACTGTCGTCCGGCCCGAGGACGAGGTCGCCGTTCTGACCTACGCGGCCGTGCGCGGCCTGGCCGTCCAAGAATACCTGACCGCCGATCACGCCAAGGTCCGCCAGGTCCTTGAAGCGATCGGACACCGCGACGTCGCCGGACGGGCGACGCAGATCGAGGACCAATATTGGCGGCTGATACAGGAGACCCCGGGCACCGGCGCGGGCGCGGCCATGGGCGTGAACTTCCGGGCCGAGGCCGAGGCCAACCGCCAGGAATCCAAGAGCATGGCCCAGAAGTACATGCTCAAGCTGACCGAGCTGGCCCGGGCCCTGCGGCTGGTCGAGGGGCAGAAGGACTTCGTCCTCTTCTCGAGCGGCATTCCGAACTCCCTGATCTACGGCTACACCCCCAACAACGTCACCTTCCGGGCCGACTTCACCTCGGCCGGCGGCGCGGCCGGCGACCACGTCCTCAGGCGCCAGAACGAGGAGATGTACCGGGAGTTCAGCGCGGCGGGCTGCTCCTTCTACGCCTTCGACACCCGGGAATCGGCCATGGAAACGTCTCTCTTCCAGTACGACGAAACGACGCTGGCCACCAACAGCCGGGCCATGAGCACGGCCATCGAGCCGACCAGCATCTTCAAGGACGACAAGGCCACGGGGCTCAATTCGCTCAAGCGCTTCACCGACATCACCGGCGGGCGCTACTACTCGAACATCAATCTCTATGAGAAGAACATCGGGCAGGTCCAGGAGCTGACCGGGACGTTCTACGTCCTCGGCTACGCGGTCAACGAGCGATACGATGGCCAATATCACGAAGTCAAGGTCGAGGTCGGGCGCAAGGGTTGTGAGGTCCGGACCCAGGCCGGCTACTTCGATCCCAAACCGTTCAGCGAATATACCGATCTCGAGAAGCGGATCCATCTTTTCGACCTGGCTCTCAACGAGCGGGCCTTCTCGCGGCTGCCGGTGACGATCCCGATCACGGCCCTGGCCTCGACGGCCGAGGGGATCACCCGACTGTCCGTCCTGGCCGGCGTGCCGGGGGACGTCACGGCCAAGTTCGTCGGGCAGCGGGTCGAATTCGTGGCCCTCTTCTTCGACGGGCAGGGCGATATCCGCCGGATCGTCCGGGAGGAGGCCGACCCGGCCATGTTCAGAGGACGCGATCTGGCCTTCGCCGCCCAGACCGCCCTCGGGCCCGGCGCGTATTCCTGCCGGCTGGTCATCCGGGACATGGACTCGGGTCAGAGCGTCGTGGCCTCGACCAGGGCGGAGACGGGAGATCCGAAGGCGGTCGGGATCCAACTGGGAACGCCTCTCGTGCTGGAGGCCAGGACGGGCTGCCGCCTGCTGGCGGCCAGGCCGGGGAAGGACAAGGACCCGCTCCCCTGGTCCGAGATCTACCCATATGACAGCTCGATCTTCGCGCCGCTGCTCGGAGAGCCCGCGGCCGCCGGGGCCAGCTTGCAGGCCGTGGTCCCCTGCGCGGAAAGCGGCGGGGGGGCGATGGGTCTCGCGCTGACCGCCTCGCTGGTGGACGCCGTTTCCGGGAGGCCCGCGCCTTTGGGGACGACCTTGGCGGGGTGGGTCGAGAAAGGGCCCTTGGCCGTCGCCGCGCTCGGGCTCGACGTGTCGGCCGCCCCTCCCGGCCGGTATTATCTCCACGTCTACGCGGCCGACAAGGCCCGCGGCCTGCTGGGGCACGCGTCGACGACGCTCGTCCTTCGCTGAATAAATGGGGACGTTTCTATTTTTAAAATTCATCCGTTCTTTTTAAAAATAGAAACGTCCCCATTTTTCTTTTCATTGAATTCCCGTTCGGTTTTTTTCATAATGGAACGGCATTGAACAGCGAATTCCTCGAATTCCGCGGCGTCTCCAAGCGGTTCGGCGCCATCCAAGCGGTCGACGACGTCTCCCTCGAGATCAAGAAGGGCGAGTTCTTTTCGCTCCTCGGGCCGAGCGGCTGCGGAAAAACGACCATGCTGCGGATCGCGGCCGGCTTCGAGGACCCGGACGCGGGCCGCGTCTTCCTCGACGGCCGCGACATCACGGAACTGCCCCCGGACAAGCGCAAGGTCAACACCATCTTTCAGAGCTACGCCCTCTTCCCCCACATGACCGTCCGCGACAACATCGGCTTCGGACTGGCGATCGCCAAGCGTCCCCGGGCGGAGATCCGGTCCGAGGTCGACCGCATGCTCGAGCTCATCCGCATGGCCGACCAGGCCGGCAAGAAGCCCGACCAGCTCTCCGGCGGGCAGAAGCAGCGGGTGGCCGTGGCCCGGGCCCTGATCAACAAGCCCGACGTGCTGCTCCTCGACGAGCCGCTGGCCGCCCTCGACCTCAAGCTCCGCCAGAAGATGCTCATCGAGCTCGACCTCATCCACGACGAGGTCGGCATCACCTTCCTGTACGTCACGCACGACCAGGCCGAGGCCATGAGCCTGAGCGACCGCATCGCGGTCATGAACGGCGGGCGCATCGAACAGATCGGCGCGCCGGCCGAGATCTACGAATCGCCGCGGACGAGCTTCGTGGCCGCCTTCATCGGCGACACGAACTTCCTCGAGGGCCGCGTCGAGGCCTGCTTCGACGGCGATTACTGCCGGCTGGCGATCGCCGGGCTGCCGGGGATCCTTTGCTACAACGACAAAGTCCTCCAGCCGGAGCAGCCGATCTATTTGAGCATCCGGCCGGAGAAGATCCACATCTCCCACGAGCGGCCGGAGGAAAAGGCCCAGCGCAACGCCCTGCCGGGGACCGTCGAGGACGTCATCTATCTCGGCGCCAACACCAAGTACTGGGTCCGGGCCGGCGGCTACCGCATCCAGGTCCTGCGCCAGCACGACCGCTACTTCCTCGACGAGAAGCCGCTGCGCTGGAAGGACGCCTGCTGGATCTGGTGGCACGCCGACGACGGCTTCATGCTCGACCACTTCCGCAAGGCCGACGAGAGCCTCCTCGCCGTGCCGCCCCAGAGCGTCGGCGAGCCCATCAACGGGGAATAGGGTCATGCGTAAAGAATTACACATCGACCCCGCCGCCTGCCTCACGGCCCGACATGTGTAGTTCTTTAGGCTTGACCCTTTCTTCATCACAATGAATCGGCATCCTCTGAAACGCACGGAGTGGCTGGTCAGCCTGCCGACGCTCGTCTGGCTGACCCTGTTCGTCGTCATCCCGACCCTCCTCGTCTTCGTCATCGCCTTCCGGCCGGCCAATCCCTACGGCGGCATCGGTCCGGGTTGGACGCTGGCGACCATCAGGGACCTGGCCGCGCCGAGCTACCTCGCGATCGCCTGGCGGACGCTCTGGATGAGCCTGCTGACGACCGCGATCTGCCTTCTCCTGGCCCTGCCCGCCGGCTACACGATCGCCCGGGCCCCCGACCGCTGGCGCAACCGCCTTCTGATGCTGGTCATCATCCCCTTCTGGACGAGCTTCCTCGTCCGCGTCTTCGCCTGGAAGTCGCTGCTCCATCCGGAAGGGCCGGTCAAGAAGGCCCTCGAAGCGATCGGCCTCGTCGGGCCCGACGCGACCCTCCTCTACCACCCGGCCGCCGTGGTCCTGGTCATGGTCTACACTTTCCTGCCCTTCACCATCCTGCCGATCTACGCCGCGGCCGAGAAGTTCGACTTCCGGCTGGTCGAGGCCGCCCGCGACCTCGGCGCCCGGCCGTTCCAGTCTTTCCGCAAGGTCTTCCTGCCCGGCATCCGGCGCGGGGTCGTCACGGCCATCCTGGTCGTCTTCATCCCCGCCCTGGGCTCCTACATCATCCCCGATCTTGTCGGCGGGCCGTCCGGGGAGATGCTCGGCAACAAGATCGCCCAGCGGGTCTTCACCGACCGCAATCTGCCACACGCCAGCGCCCTGTCGGCCGTGCTCGTCCTGGCGGTGCTGGCGCCACTCATCGGGGTCCTGGTGCTCCAACGCAAGGCGGGCCGGAAATCGGAGATCGTGATCGGAGAGGCGCCGTGAGACGGAGTCGCTTTCCGATCGTCGTCACCGCGCTCGTCCTGGGCTTCCTCTATTTGCCCATCCTCATCCTGATCGTCAACTCCTTCAATCCGGCCCGGTTCTCGAGCCGCTGGGAGGGCTTCTCGCTCGTCTGGTACGCCCGGCTCTTCGACTCGCCCGAGATCTGGCAGGCCGTCCGGAACACGCTCGTCATCGCGGTCTCGGTCACGGCCGTTTCCGTCGTCTTGGGCACGGCCGCGGCCTACGCGCTCCACCGCTGGGGCACGAGCCGGCTGCAGCGCGTCCACTACACCCTGATCTATCAACCGCTCGTGGTGCCCGAGATCCTGATGGGCATCAGCCTGCTCATGGCCTTCGTGGCCGTCGGGCTGCCCCTCGGCCTGTTCACGATCTTCCTGGCCCACGTCACTTTTTGCGTCAGCTATGTGGCCATGACCGTCCTCGGCCGGCTCCAGGACTTCGACTTCACGGTCATCGAGGCGGCCCGGGACCTCGGGGCCAGCCCCTGGCAGAGCACGCGCCGCGTCCTGCTGCCCATGCTCATGCCCGGCATCGTGGCCGGCGCCCTGCTGGCCTTCACGCTGTCGGTCGATGATTTCGTCATCACCTTCTTCGTCGCCGGGCCGGGATCGACGACCCTGCCCCTACGCATCTACAGCATGATCAAGTACGGCGCGCCGCCGATGATCAACGCCCTCTCGACGCTCCTGCTTGTGGTCACCCTGACTGCGGTGCTGCTGAGCCAGCGCCTGGCCAACAGACAGGGCCGGGCCTAAACAGACGGGGTCAAACGGCGTTCCGAAAGCCCTCTCCTTGGATATTTCGCAGAAGCCCGGCTCCGAGTCGCTCCGCCGTCCTTCTGCCGCTCGCTCCTCAGAATCCGCTTCCCGCCGTAGGTTTGACCCCGTCTTGAAAACACCGCGGAAAGGGACTATAACGGGCCTTCATGAAAGCCTCCACGGACAGGCGCGCGAGCCGCTCGCTCGTCGCGTGGGCCGCCGCCGTTGGTCTCGCCGCGTTCGCTCTCTCGACGCTTGGCTGTGGCAGCCGCAAGCCTGTCCTCAGCGTCTACACCTGGTCGGACTATATCAAGCCTTCGCTCGTCCGCCGCTTCGAGCGCGAGCAGGGCTGCCGCGTCGTCATCGACACGTTTGAGTCGAACGAGGCCATGTACGCCAAGCTCAAGGCCGGAGCCAGCGGCTACGACCTGCTCACGCCGTCGAGCTACATGGTCAGCCTGATGAACGCCCAGGGCCTGGTCCGCCGGCTCGATCACGCGCTTCTGCCGAACATCTCTCATATCGATCCCGAGTATCTGGCCATAGCCATCGACAAGACGATGGACCATTCCGTGCCCTACATGATCACCAACACGGGGATCGCCTATCTCGAAGGCCGGGTCCCGGACGTCGTTCCGTCCTGGCGCATGTTCGGCCGGACCGATCTCCGCGGCCGCATGACCATGTTCAACGACATGCGCGAGACGATCGGGGCGGGCCTCAAGTGCCTCGGCTACAGCCTCAACTCGACAGACCCGGCCGAGCTGGCCGAGGCCGAGAAGCTGCTCCTCGAATGGAAGAAGAACCTGGCCAAGTTCGACAACGAGCAGTACAAGATCGGCCTGGCCTCGGGCGAGTTCCTGCTCGTTCATGCCTGGAGCGGCGACATCTTCCAGGTCCGCAAGGAGAACCCGGCGGTCCGTTTCTTCATCCCCCAAGAGGGCACGGTCATTTCCTGCGACGACCTGGTCATCCCGTCCGGGGCCCGCGAGGTGGCCCTGGCCCACGCCTTCATCAACTTCCTGCTCGATCCGGCCGTCGCGGCCGAGAACACCGCCGTCGTCTATTACCTGTGTCCGAACAAGGATTCGTACCCGCTTCTGCCGGCCGAGATCCGCGACAATCCGGGCATCTTCCTGCCGCCGGCGATCCGGGCCAAGAGCGAGATGATCGGCGACATCGGCGCCGCCAACGCCCTTTACGTCGCGGTCTGGGACCGGCTCAAGGCCGCCCGCTAGAACCCCAGAAGGTACCGGGTTTACGCATGGCGCATTTTGACCCGGCGTGTGGACTAGAGGCGTAACGCGGAACGCGTAATCTTCCTATTTTTTAATTGGGAAACGGGTATCATGTCCCCCATTTTTTGCCGCCTGTTCCGCATTTCGATCAGGCCGAAACGCTATTTGATCCGGGCTTTGAGGATGACGACCGGCTGGAGGGGCTTGTGCATGGCCATTTTGCCTTCCCAGTGCTCCTCGACCGGCACGGCGGCGATGCGCTCGAGGACGTCCCGTCCCTTAATGAGTTGGCCGAAGACCGTGTAGCGCCCGTCGAGGTGGGGCCGCGGCGCGACGCAGACGTAGATCTCCGAATCGCCGCTCCACTCGTCGCCGACCCGCCCCAGACCCAGCGTGCCGAAGAGATGGGGACGCGTGTTGAACTCCGGGGGCAGCGGCGGGGCCCCTCCGTCGCCGGCCTGGATGACGTGGCCGCGGACGACGCGATAGAAGTCCTTGCCGTCATAGAAGCCCTGGCGGACAAGGTCCTTGAACTGGGCGACAGTCTTGGGCGCGTCGGCCGCGAAGAGCTCGAAGGTCATCGTCCCCAGGCTCGTCTCGAGGACGGCGACCTCGCCCTTGGCGTCCGTCCCCCCGGCTTTCGCCGCGGCCGACGGCCAGGCGCGCGGATCGAGCACGGCATGGCGTATCCGTTGCCGTTTCCAAGTATAGGTCACGTGGACGAGACCGTCCCGGGTTTGGATCACCGCGGGGTAGGAGAACTCCGGGCCCTTCTCTTCCTCCAAGGTCAGGGCCCGCCGCCAGGCTTTCGCGTCATCGGATACGGCGACGGCCAGGATGCCGCGCCCCTCGGTCACTGGGTTATAGACAAGCACGTGCCGGCCGTCACAAAGCGTCACGGCGTCGATCCCGGAATTCGGGTTGGGGAAGACCGTGGGCTCGGGCGGGGTCCAGGTCGCTCCCTCGTCCGCGCTCCTCGAAGCGAAGATCCGCCCGGCGTTGCTCCGCATCAGGGCCACAACGCTTCCGTCATTCATCTTCAGGAGGGCCGGCTGGATGAGCCCGACGGTCTTTCCGTCGTTGATGGGGGCGGAGCTCATCCAGAGCCGGCCGAGGTCCATGGTCGTCTCGAAATGAACGCGCCAACCGTCCGTTTCCGTCGAGCTGCCGCAGAGGATCAGGCCGTTAAGGAACTCGAGGGGATGGTTCTTGACCGGGCCAAGGATCCCGTCCGGCAGGGCTTGGGGAGCGTCCCAGGTCCGGCCGTCGTCGGCCGAACGGATCATCATCCCCCGCCAAGTGGCCGGACTGGGCCCGACCTTATAGAAAAGGAGGAGCGGACCGTTTGCCGGCTTGAACAGAACGGGATTCCAGCACGGCCAGGGCGAGCCCTGTTCCGGCGTCCGCCCGCCGGCGACCTCGACAGGCTCCGTCCAGCGGTTCCCGATCCTGCGGGAGAGCCAGATCCCGACGTCGGGGTTCCCTTCGGCGGTCCCGCCGAACCAGGCGGCCACGAGCCCCGATCCCGTCTCGGCGATGGTCGAAGCATGGCCTTGGGCGAACGGGGCGTTCGTGAAGATGTCCTCCTGAAGGACGACCGGCGCAGGAGCCCGATGAGCGCCCGCGCATCCGATCGAGAGAACGAGGGCCAGGACGCCCCAGCCAGCGGCGAACGGCGCGCTACTTGAGCGTGGCAACGTAGTTCCCCGCGCCGACGACGACCGTCGACAGGATGAGCACGACGATCCCGGCGACGACGAGGCGGCGCGTCGGTGCCTTCGTGCCCTTCCATTCGTGGAAGTAGATCCCCCACAGGCTGCTGAAGGTGATGATGAAGGCCATGTGGATCGTCCAGCTCGAGAAATCGTACTTGCCCATCTTGGTCGTGCCCATGCCGTAGAAGAAGAACTGGAAATACCAGGTCGTCCCCGCCAGGGCGGACCAGATGTAGTTGGAAAGGAGCGAAGGCCGGGGCCCGAGGGTTGGGGCCGGAGGATCCAGGGCCGGCGCCGGATCGGCCGCCACGGGTGCGGCCGCCTGGACCCGCAGATAATCCCCGGCCGTCCGGTTCTTCAGGGCCAGGGCCGCGCACCAGATGAAATTGGTCGTGAACCCGCCGAGCAGGGCGACGATCATGACCGGGAAGTTCTGAAAGAGCGGCCGGGCCCCGCTCCGCACGGCGGCTTCGGCGATGGGCTTGCCGGCGGCAAAGGCGAAGGCCATGCAGGAGCTCATGATCCCGGCGAATACCGCCACCCAGGCGCCCTTGACGAAGCTGAACTCGGCGATCGAGGCCTTCTTTTCGGCGGCCGAGAGCTCCCTTTCCTTGCGCATCCCGGCCCGGCCGCAGATGGCAATGCCCGTCAGGCAGACGAGGATCCCCAGGATGACGATGCGGCCGGACGTCGTCGCGACAAGCCCGGCGATGCGTCCCTCGAAGACGGGCGGCACGAGCGTGCCGAAGACGGCGCAGAACCCGAGCGACAGGGCCATGCCGAGCGACAGCCCGAGATAGCGCATGCTCAGTCCGAACGTCAGGCCGCCGATCCCCCAGAGCACGCCGAAGAGATAGGTCCAGAGCAGGGTCTTCGACGAGGCCGCGCCCAGGACGCGGAGGAGGTCCGGGCAGGTCAGGAACCCGACGAGCCAGGGCACGATGATCCAGCTGAAGAAGCCGCCGACCAGCCAGTAGACCTCCCAGGCCCAGCCGCGGACCCGCTTATAGGGGATGTAGAAGCTGCCGGCGGCGAATCCGCCGACCGCGTGCAGGAAGACGCCCAGGAAGGGATTGGGGTTCATCGCACCTCCATAAGGCCCGGAGTTTATCGTCCGGTCCCGATGAAGTCAACCAGTTGACCGTCATCAGGCCGGGGACTACGATAGGATCGCAGCGGCCGGGGGATCGCGGCCGTCCAAAACGTGAAGGGGGAATTCGCGATGAGGCTCATCAGGATGGGATCGTCCGGTCTGCTCGTGGCCGTCCTGGCCATCGTCATGGCGGCCTGCGCCGGGTCAACCGCCCGGGCCGACGCCACTCTCGTCAAGCAGGCCCGGGACCTGTTCGGCGCCCTGCCGGACGTCATGGCGTCAAAGGACAACCCGGTGACGCCGGCCAAGGTCGAGCTGGGCAAGGCGCTCTTTTACGAGAAACGCATCTCGGCCGACGGGACGGTCAGCTGCTGGCGCTGCCACCCGCTCAGCCTGTACGGCGCGGACGGCATCGCCAAGTCCGTCGGGGTCCGCTGCCGGATCGCCGACCGGAACGCTCCGACCGTCTTCAACGCCGCGGACCAGATCGCCCAGCACTGGGTCGGGAACCGGGCCAGCGTCGAGGACCAGGCCGCCCGATCTCTCTCCGGGGGCATGGGCCAGCCTTCGGACGAGGCCGCCATGGCCCGGCTGAAAGCCATCCCCGGCTATGAGACGCTTTTCCAAAAGGCCTTTCCGGATGAGCCCGAACCGGTCACGGCCGCCAACTTCGGGCGGGCCGTCGGCGCGTTCGAACGCACCCTCGTCACGCCCGCCCCGTTCGACGCTTTCATCAAGGGCAAGGCCCAGAGCCTCGATGACGCCGGGCAGGCCGGCCTCAAGGAGTTCATCGCCGTCGGCTGCTCGGGCTGCCACAACGGCCCCTATTTTGGCGGCCGGAGCTACCAGAAGTTCGGCCTCGTCGAGCCCTATTGGAAACGGACCCTCAGCCCGGTCATCGACGAGGGACGCTTCACCGTGACCAAGGACCCCGCCGATAAGCATGTTTTCAAGGTCCCCGGCCTGCGGAACGTTCAGATGACCTCGCCCTATTTTCATGACGGTTCGGTCGGGCGGCTCGCCGACGCCGTATGGATCATGGGCCAGGTCCAGCTGGGCCTGGACCTGGCCGAGCCTCGGGCCCGGGCGATCACCGCGTTCCTCAAGTCACTGACCGGGCGGCTGCCGGCTTCGGCGCTCGAGGTCCCGCTGCTGCCGGAAGCCGAAGCCGGCGAGCCCTCGGGCGCCGCGTCGCTCTCGTCGCGGAGCTGGCAAAACGAATCGCCATCCAGGATCTGACCCGGGCCAGGCCCGAGTTCCCGTCGCCTTGAAGGCCCAGGGTGGCGTCGGATTGACCGGCCCCTCGAATTTCGGATAGCATACCCGCGAAAGGCGGACCATGCTGAAGAAGCATCCCCGGGTCCTGGCGTTCATCTTCTTCACCGAGATGTGGGAGCGCGTCGGCTTCTACACGCTCATGGCCATTCTCGTCCTCTACATGGACAAGGTGTTGGGCTGGTCCGACGCCCGCAAGGGCGATTCCTACGGCATCTTCCTGTTCGTGTGCTACCTCATGCCGCTTGCGGGCGGCTGGCTGGGCGACAAGATCATCGGCCAGATCCGGACCGTGCGGATCGGGGCCGGCCTCATGGCCCTGGGCTATATCGGTCTGGCCTTGTCCGGACCGGGCCAGGTCGCGACATTCTACCTGGGTCTCCTGCTCGTCGGCCTGGGCACGGGCCTTTTCAAGGTCAACATGGCCGTCCTTGTCGGCAACCTCTATGCCGGGAAGCCGGAGCTCAAGGATGCCGGCTTTAACATCTTTTATATGGGCGTAAACCTAGGGGCCTTGATCGCCCCTCTCGTCGCGACGCTGAACAACGCCGTTTTCAAGAGCTATAATCTGTCCTTCTGGATCGCGGCGGCCGGGATGGTCTTCGCCCTGATCATCTTCCGGGCCGGCTACCAGGGGCTCCGGCCCTACGACTGCAAGCTTGGGGATGGCGAGGCGGGCGCGCCGAAGCCCTCGGCCCCGACCCAACCGGACGCTCCCGTTGCCGCCGCCTGCCCGGCCATGGACCGGCGCGAGACCCGGCAGCGCATCGCGACGCTCGTCATCCTCTTTCTCATCATCATCTTCTTCTGGGTCGCTTTTTATCAGAATTTCTTCGGTCTGACCCTCTTTGCCGAGCGCTCGACGGTCGTCCTGAAATGGCTGCGGCCCGAGACCTACCAGTCGTTCGAGCCCTTCTTCATCCTGGCCTTGACCCCCGTGCTTCTGGCCCTGTTCAGCCGCCTGAACCGCCGGAACCGGGAGCCGTCTACCCCGGTCAAGATCCTCCTGGGCATGCTCATCATGAGCCTGGCCATGCTGGTCATGGTCCGGGCTTCGCTCGCCGGCGGCGACCGGGACCTGACGATCATGTCGCCGGCCTGGCTCATTGGGACCTACTTCTTCGTCACTCTGGCCGAGATCCTCATCTCGCCGATGGGCCAATCGTTCGTCTCCAAGGTCGCCCCGCCCCGGATCGCCGGGCTGATGATGGGCGGCTGGTTCGCGGCCACGGCCGCGGGGAGCATTATCAGCGGCCAGCTCGGCAAGTTCTACAGCCGGCTCCCCCACCACGTGTTCTTCCTTGGGCTCACGGGGCTGATGCTCCTGGCCGCCGTCCTGGTCGCGATCTTCCTCAAGAAGCTCCGGCGCTTCGCCACTTGATCAGGGAGGACCCATGACCCTCATTCAGGAAAAGGTCAGACAGGCCGTCGGCCTGCTCAAGGAGTCCGGTCTCGACTGCTGGATCACCTTCACCCGGGAGAGCGAGATCTGCGGCGACCCGACCCTGGTCTTCCTCGCCCCCGGCCCCGTCACCTGGCATTCGGCCTTCATCGTCTGCGCCG
>Ga0326726_10000312_pt1 | contig 46397 bp, 31 predicted proteins | sample MHFenrmetagenome_2_FD_207603 | JGI IMG/M metagenome (GOLD analysis project Ga0326726, IMG submission 207603) | Lab enriched peat soil microbial communities from Michigan Hollow, Ithaca, NY, United States - MHF15MN | ecosystem: Environmental > Terrestrial > Soil > Wetlands > Peat | place: USA... | reverse complement strand
GCAAGGACCTGCAACGCCTCGTCTCGCATTCCGAGGTGGAGATACGCCGTTGCGACCTCCAGGTACGATTCGTGAGGGATTTCTGTCCGGATCCCCGCGGCAAAGCTCTCGACAGGCATCTCCGCGGGAGCGCTCAGATGCTCTTCGAAGCGCGCCTGATGGGCGAATGGATCAAAATGAAGCAGCGTGAGAAGCTCCGTCAGGGCGTCTGCCGTCCGTCCCAGTTTGCGCAAGGCTATTGCCTGAATGACAAATGCACTGCTATTGTACGCATTGAACTGGAGTGCCTTCACAGCGTACTCCAACGCAGCGGCCCAGTCCTTCTCGACAATGTGGAGTTCGGCGATCTGACAATAGGCATTGGAGCGGTATTCGAGTGACCGGGCTGCCCAGCTGAAGGTTTCCTGTGCATCTGCCATGTGACCGAGCACCCGTGCAAGAACGCCATAGGCATAGTTCGCGGCAGGGTTGAACTTGTCAATCTCGAGCGCCCGGGTCGCATACGAGAGCCCCCGTTCGACCTCGCCGCGTTGGCCGTACAGAAGCGCTGTTCGCGTCAGCGCGGAAATATGCCGGGGCTCGGACCGCAGGCAGGCAAGGTACCGGTCGAGCGCCTCTCCCCGCCGGCGTTCCTTCTCGAATGCCTCGCCGGAAAGAAAGAGGCCTTCCGCCGAATTCTCCGCCGGAGTAGCATAGCGAATCGGCCGTGACAGCGTTCGGGATGCAGGATTCTCGTCATACGAGAGTTTCCCGGCACCGAGCATCACCTGGAGGAACGCCTTGCCAGCCTGCACCACAAAAACCCGGTGTTCCATTGGCTTCAACACAAGATGGGACTGCACAAGCACGCTCTCCCCTGACCGCACCACCAGATCATCATCGATAACCTGAAGCGCGCAGAGAGCCACACGGACGGAATCTCCAGCGCGTGTCAGCCCAAGTACAGCCCAGGGAGAAGCGGTTGTCAGTCGCCCTACCCCCTTCACCGGGAACCAGAGTTCCCGCCAACTGTCACCCGTGTACGGGGGGAAGAATTCATGATCGACCTGTGACAGGAGCCGTCCGGCCTGCGGCTCGGTGTACTGCCCCTTCGTGTCCGTAAGGAGGTTTTCCCATATCGCGCCATCGCGAGCAAGCGACCAGATCCAGACTTTCCGTCCCGGCATGTCGTCATATGACGCCCAGTGCCCGAAGCCGAAATCGGCATCAGCCTGGACAGTTCCGAAGTGCGGCGCGTATTCCCCGAAGACGAAATACGATTTACTCCCCCCGAAATCATTTTGCCTATACCAGGAGAGATCGCGCCCCTCCGGCGACACAGGCCAGGGCGCGTTGTCGGTGGATGTGCTGTGCTGGACCATGGAATTGCCCGGGTAGTCATACCGCAGGTCCGGTAGGGCACTGACAGCGGCCGTACTCCAGCTGTAGTAGGACTGGTCAAAGGGCATAGGGTTATACCAGAACGCCCGTGTTTCCAGATACGCTCTGCCTTTCGGCAGAGTGATGGCAACCGTCCATCGCGTGCGGGAGGGGAGATCCAGAGAACCAACGAAACAGGTCACACTGCCGTCTGCGTTGCGCCGCGTGAGATACTCAACAGGCGTGGCCGTGGAGGGCGCGTGTCCCACCACGCCGAAATTGAACTCGATGCCGCCCGAAGTCCACGGCCCGCGCAATGCGATCCGGCGGAACTTGAGCGCATCGTTGGTGTAGATAAACTCGCGGCCAGTGGATTTCTCCATGGCACCGAACACTTTTCCTCCGACCTGGGGAAGGACCGTCGCCGTAAGATACTCGTTCTCGAGCCTGACAACCGTCCACTCCTGGTCCTCACCACGATCGGTGAAACCGTCAAAGCCGAAATAAGGATAGATGCGAGAATCCTTCGCGAGAATCGGCACCGGGTCCGGATCGGAAAACGGATACGTCCGGATAGTCCGTTTTTCCTCTCGGATCTGTGCCTCCTGGCTCAAAGAATGCGACGAAACGGACAGGGCAAGCGACAGGACGGCAATTGTTCGAGCATGCATGGGTAACCTCGGGGAGGACGTTTCGTCGGAGAATATGCTAAGAAATTCCGAAACGACCAAGACCGTTGAATCTGGAGCGCAGGTGCCGTACATTAATTGACATGTTCAAGGCCATTCATCAGGAACCATACCATGAAACGCTTGCCTGCACTGTGGCTTTCTCTCGTTCTTACCACTATCGCTTCCGGCGCGCAGGAAGGGCGCTTCATGCGATACCCCGATATCATCGGCTCGACGATCGTCTTCACCTACGAAAACGACCTCTGGCTCGTGAGTGCTGACGGAGGCCTTGCACGGCGCATCACGACAGCCCCGGGGGCCGAATTCGCCGCAAAGTTTTCTCCTGACGGGAAGTGGATTGCCTTCACGGCAACGTACGACGGGATCCCCAGCGTCTACCTGATTCCCGCCGACGGAGGTACCCCCACACGACTCACCTATGTACCCGGCAACGTCCAGACGGTGGGCTGGTCTCCCGACGGACAGAAGATCATCTTCCGGTCGACGTACGAGCAGGTCAACAGCCGTGACCCCGGCCTCTACTACGTCAGCCGGGACGGCTCCGCTCCCGAGCGACTTCCGCTCGACCGGGGTCTCCTCTGCAGCTTCTCCCCCGACGGCAAATCGATGCTCTACGCGCGCAAAGGGTCCGAGGAGTACTCCTGGAAGCGCTACAAAGGGGGACACTACATGGACATCTGGAGGTACGATTTCGGGACGAAGGCGTTCACTCCAGTGAGCAACTATGTCGGGAAGAACTCGTATCCCATGTGGATCGGGTCAGTGATGTACTTCGTGTCGGATCGCACGAACGGGATCGCCAACCTCTATGCGCAGGATCTCGCGACGAAGGAGATACGCCAGATCACTTCGTATGATACCGTCGACCTGATGATGCCCTCCACCGACGGCAAGCGCATCGTGTATCTCAACGACGGCTTTCTCCATGTGTACGATGTGGCCGGCGGATCGTCACGCAAACTCAGAGTCGAGATCGCCAGCGATCGATGGTACCTTCGCGAACGAACCATCAATCCGAAAGAGTACCTCCACGATGTGGATGCCTCCAACGACGGAAAGAAGGTCCTGCTCGAAGCGCGCGGTGACCTCTTCGTCTCGCCGACGGACAAAGGGTCCACCCGCAACCTTTCCGACTCGCCAGGCACACGCGAGATGTACCCCGCCCTCTCCCCCGATGGCAAGTGGGTTGCGTTCTTCTCCGACAAAACGGGCGAATACCAGCTCTACATGCAAAGCGCCGAAGGTGGCGACTGGATTCCATTGACCGCTACCCTCGACCGTACTGCCTACCACGCACTCTGGTCTCCGGACGGCAAGAAGCTCCTCTTCGGCAACAAAGATCTGGCGGTGTTCGTCCTGGACATCAATAGCAAGAAGCTCGTGAAGATCGACGAGTCGCGCCAGCTGAGAAACGACGAATTCACCTGGGAGATGAGCGATTACACCTGGTCGCCCGACGGCAAATGGATCGCCTATACCCAGTCGGCGCTGAATCGGAACAACCAGGTCTTTCTCTACAGCCTGGAACAAGGTAAACGCTTCTCCGTTGCGGGCGATTTCTACGACAATCTCTCCCCGGCATTCGATGCGAACGGCGACTATCTCTATTATATCTCCAGCCGGAACTTCGATGTCCGGATGGACTACACCGAAGACAACTACGTTCTCCGCGCCCCCTATCAAATCATGGCAGTCCAGCTCCGTGCCGGCGAGGCACCCCCTTTTGGCGACAAAAGCGGCGAAGTGAAGAAGAGCATTCCTCCTTTCCGCATTGACACCGACGGCCTCCAGTCCAGAACGTACCCCCTCCCCGTTCAATCAGGCAATTACTTCCACCTCCGCGCCGGGAAGGGAAAAGTCCTCTGGGCATCCGTGGACGAGTTCACCGAAGACGAATACGAACAGTTCTTCAGCTTCGGCACCGCAACAAAGTGGGCCCTCCATCTCTATGATCCCGAGCAGCAGAAGGAAGTCGTCCTCCCCGAGAAGATCCGTATGTACCAGCTCTCTGTGAACGGCGAACAGATGGTGGTGTGGAAGGAGTCTGATGTCTTTTCGACCTCCGTGGAAAAGGCGTTTTCCTCGAAGACGGCAGGCGAAAAGCTCGCTCTCAGCGGGATGACGTATCGGGTCAATACCGAAGCCGAGTGGACCCAGATCTTCAACGATACATGGCGCTGGTACCGCGACTTCTTCTATGATCCTGACATGCACGGGCGGGATTGGAAAGCCATGGGAGAACGCTACCGATCGTATGTCCCCTGGCTCTCGTCGCGTGAGGACCTGAACTGGGTACTTTCGCAGATGGTGGGCGAGCTTTGCGTCTCACACACGTACGTTGGCGGCGGCGACACCGGCCCGCGCCAGAGCACGCCGTCGAACGTCTTCACCGCCTGGCTTGGCGCAGACCTCGTTCCGGATGCCAAAACGGGACTCTACCGCATTGCCAGGCTCTATGGCCCGACCGAATATAACGCGTCACTGACCGGGCCGCTCGTCCGCACTGATATCGACGTCCGCGAAGGTGATTATCTGCTGGCGATCAACGGAACCCCTCTACAGGTGCCGGAAGATTTCAACAAAAAGCTCCAGATCGTCCAGGGACAGAAAGTCACGGTTTCGGTCAGCCATTCCGCCTCGCAACAGGGGGCGAAAACCTATGAAGTGACTCCTATCCGGTACGACCGCGGCCTCCGCTATTTCCGCTGGCTCACCGACAACATCAACTACGTCCTGAAGAATTCCGGCGGAAAGCTCGGGTACATGCACATCAACGACATGGGCTCGGGAGGGCTCTCGGAGTTCGACAAGTTCTGGCGTGCGTTTAAGTACAAAGAGGGGATCATTATCGATGTGCGCCGGAACAGCGGCGGATGGGTGGAATACTTCCTTGTGGACAAACTCGAAAGGAAGGTCACCGCGTTTAACGTGCTCAAGAACATGATTCCGTTCCGCTACCCGGGCACAGCCTCAACCGCGCACTATGCCGCCCTCAGCAACGAGCACAATGGGTCCGACGGAGAGGCATTCATCGAGGATTTCAAGGATCGAAAATTGGGAACCGTGATCGGGACTCCGTCGTGGGGTGGACTCGTCGGGATCCTGAACGGGCAGACAACAATCGACAACGGCAATGTCCAGCAGTCGAACAACGCCTTCTTTGGGAGAGAGGGAAAATGGCTGGTAGAGAACCACGGAGCGGATCCGGACATCCTCCTTGACAACGACCCTGCCTCGGTGATGGCCGGAAAGGACCTCCAACTGGATAAGGCGATTGAGGTGCTCATGCAGAAAATTAAGGATGAGCCCTTCACGTTCCCGCCGCAGCCGCCATACCCCAAGAAATAGGCCGGAGAGAATCTCGTGAAAAGCCCCGGGAGAGAGTGGTCTCCCGGGGCTTTTCTCTCTATGCGCCTTTGCGAGACGCGCACCTTGACTCCCGGGTGGCTTCGCGTCCCTATTCTCCTTCCTTCCAGACGAACTCCCCTTTCTCCAGAGACCAATCGTCTCCGAAGAAGCCCGCACCCAGAACCGCTTCTTCTCCCTGCAGGTAGCTCGTTCCCCGTGTCACGAGGAGATCAGGAAAGCCTATCCCGGGCAAAAGGTACGGCATCTTGTTCGTCCCACGCATCCCCCTCAGGCCCGTCCCGGAAACCACACCGACGCTCAGATGATCCGATCCCTTCCTCGGTCGCACAAAAATACAGGAAATATCGTCTCCTGTGAACACTCTCCCCCCCGCCGATACCCTCCCCGCAGAGACCTGAACGGGGGAATCCTCCAGCAATCCCCGCCACAACCGGTGAGTTCCTGCATTCCCATAGAGAACCACATTTCTGTTTCCTACCCCTGAGACCGTGCATTCGGTGTCAGCGAGCACCTCCACCGAACCGTTCCCCTGATACCAGAATCGTTCCGCATCGAAACGGGACTTCGCGAACGCCCAGAGATTTTGCAGAGCCGAACCACTTGTTCCGTACACGAACACAACGTTGTTACGAATGGCGTCGCGGAATGTCCCCGATCTTGCCGGCCCTTTCAGCGAACCCGCCGGTTCCCCGGTTGCACTCCACTGACCTTCCGATCTCTCGAAATGAAACTCGCCATTCGCCGGCCTTGAAATCCCCAGAATCTTCTGGCTATCCAGCTCCACGGCAAAAGGCCCCGCAGCAAGGAGACCCGAGAGCCGGAATGTCATCCGTCGGACGTTCTCCGTTGTCCCCACGACACGGCGGAGACCCGGATCGATTCTGAGGTCAACCCTGCTGATTTTCCATTGCTCCGTTTGAGCGTCGATGCTCGCCCAGTAATAACGGGAAGAAACGCCGGGAGACGGCGTCGCGAAATGAACTTCGCGAAGCCCTTCGTTCTCAGGCCGCGCGTGCCGCGCAAAGAAGTCAAACATCGGCGGCCAATCCACGCAGGCCGCCCCCGGCTCGTCGGAGTTGTCCCACCAGTGTCCGACCCCCGGCTGCTCGTGGTACACGAAATCCCGGTGGAAACCGGAAAGCTGTTGGGCCATGGCACGGGATTGCTCCACCGGCACATTGTCATCGTCACTGCCATGGAGAATGTAGACTCCCATATCAGCGTAGTTGCGCGCGAACGCATACGTATCGCTCGCCAGCGCGGGGCGCATGAGCATCTGCCGCATACGGGAAGGATTGTCAAACTTCTCACGCACACGATAGGTCCAGAAGCTGATCCACCCCGCACTCGGCCCGATCGCCGCAAACTGATCGGGAAACAGAGATCCCAGGTGGTAGGCTCCATGCCCCCCCATGGAATGCCCAGTCAGATAAATACGGCTTTCGTCGATTCGCAGCCGGCTCCGGACAAGCGCGAGGACTTCCAGAGCATCCGTTCTCCCCCAATCCTCCCAGTTGAACCCGTACGGCCGCCGGTTGGTCGGACAGATAATATGTGCCCAGGTCTTTGGCGCATAGGACGTAGCCTGATTGATCGCTTCCACCGAGGCACCGTGCAAGGAGAGGATCAGTGCCCGCCCTTTTTGGGCGTCATCGCCGATTGCAGGCAGGACTGCATAGTACTGCACACTTCCATCGACACTGCTCACAAATGTTTCTTTGCGCGCCTCGGTCGGACGGACGGCGCGCATGGATACGCTTGCAGTATCAAGGACCTCTTTGCCCGCCAGGAGGCGGATGCTGAGCCGTTGATTCCCGACCGGGAGGGGAGTGCCGCAGACAATCGGTACGCGCACTTTTCTGACGCTCATCGGCTGAATCACCGTGACGGTCCCTGTCGACGGCCGATCCCCCTCCAGGCAGGACTCTATCTGCAGGTTCTTCAACGGCTTCTCGGTCGCATTCACCACCACGACGGCCCCGAACCCTTCGTACTGTTTTCCCTCAATAATATCCGGGAGTGTGCAATCCCGGGTATTGAAAAACACCTTTCCCCGTGGCGAAGTGAGGCGGGCTTTGAATCTCCCCCGTGTACATTGAAAAAGGAACCAGTTCTTCCCCGCACGCAACTCCACCGGAAGAAGGGTGTAGTCGAACCTGGGTTCCCAGGGGTCCCATTTCTCTTTCATTCCATAGGGATTCCCCGCCCGGAGGATCCCGTTGACGTACGATACGCTGTTCCCCATCGGCTGCAGGATGGCAGTTTCCCGTCGTGGAACGTCGAGTTCGAAATAGAGGTACGCTCCGCGGAGCAGAGAATGGTCAAACCAGCCCGCACTATCCGCCTCCACTTCCTCCCAGACGCCTTTGAGTGTGTCGTTATACTCCACGACCTCACCCGGTTTGGGAGACTGCCACGTTCCCATCACCAGTGCAGCCTCGATCGGATCTTTTCCCGCGATGTTGTCAGGAAATCCGGGAGCCGATTGGATAACCAGACCCCGCGTGAGCCCGGCCTCCCCCAGGCCAGTCTGCCCGACAGATCTCTCAACCCCAAAGGAAAGTAGAAGAACTGCCAGCGCCCCTCCAACTATCCTGTTGTACAAACTCGAAGGATGCAGAGTTCGCACCAACAGTATCTTCTCCCTGCTATCACCGACCTGCGATGGCCGGTGCGGCCCACGAAGGTCTTTCATGGTTCAACCCGTTCCAGTTTAGAGTCCTGCGTGACACGCCATCGATTCTCCCCCATCCTCGCCTCAGCCGTCCATTTCTCTCCACCGAAAAAGAACTGGACGTGCGCGAGGCGGTCGACGCCCAGACCGGTTTCCTCAAGACGTGCAGCCCAGTGACCATGGCTTGCCCTGTAGTCGACCTGAGCGTAGTACACACTCATCAGGAGCGCCCGCGCAGGCAGCGAGGGATCAGGAACGAAACGCGCTCGTGCGGAGGGCTTCTTGGTGAATTGCAGAATTCCCCACAGCTCCGGCCAGTGCATGTCGATCACCCATTGCGGCGACCAGACCCAGTTGTTCTCCGGATGTCCTTTGATTTTCTGGTACTTCCCGTCTGTCACCTCGACATCCCATTCCACACGCGAAAAGTTGATCCGCCATCGATCCCCCTCCCGCGGCGGCACCGGACTGTGGGCGTGTCCGCGGAGTGCTTGCCATGGTATGGCGATCTCCGCCGACCATCCACGGTCCACGTCGTGAGGATCGTTCAGAGATCCATCCACATGAACGGCTGTCCTGAGCCCGGCGATGTCCCATGCATCCGCCGCCTTCCCCCCATCCCGGTATGGAAGCGGGAGAAATAAATCCCATACCGTGTTCCGCGCGTTCATTTCCAGTTCGTAATACTCGTGATTGTCGCCATCGGGATCGATGAACACTTCGAAATCGTTATCGTAAAAAATGATCGTATCGCGCTTCGTCAGCGTAGCCCACAGCTGCGGCTCGTCCAGCATAGCGCCAATGTAGAGGAAACGATCATCCCAGAGCATTTTTACCCGTGTCCCATATCGGGGAGCAGGTTTCAGGCTTCCTTCGATGTCCACAAAAGCATCCGTCCAGGGCGCATGTCTCCATGCGGCATCCGAAAGTCTCCCATCGATCTTGATAGGGCCCGACGCTCTGCCACACACATATCCCTTCGGTGGTCCGTTTTCGAGTCCGGCACCGGGACGAGGTTGAGCAGAGACCGCACATCCAACTGTCAAGAAGAAGAAAAGAAGCGGGAAAAGACTCTTCATGAAAACTCCTACTCTTCACACCGCAGCGTGACGATGCCATAGGCCGGTAAAGACAACAGCGGCCTGGCCGGAGAATCAGATCCTTCAAGAAGCGAACTGAGAAAAACACGCCGTGGTTTTAGCCCGTCCCAGCGGAGCGAAAATTCTTCCGGTTTGCCGCTCGCCGCGTACAGCCGCACAATGGTCGCTTTTCCATCCGCGCTTCGCTTCAGGGACGTGACCACGACCCCGGACGAGGAAATACTGAAAAGACTCCGCGTGTGCCTGCCCCCAGCCGGGACAGTCCGCACGAGAAGGGGCTGATTCTGCTCCACGCCGCGACGATATGCATCCGCGGCATTGAAATTGCCGTGCGGATACAATGCATAGTGCAACGTCGCTATACCCTGCTGGTCCGCAGCATAATTGGTGTGCCAGTAGTTGTTCATCGCGTAGGAGTAACAGAGGGTCCCGGACGAGATGACGCTTCGCCATGACCGAACCCCGCGAGGCCCTGGCGTCTCATCCGTCATCGCTCCGATCTCCACGAGCGGAGATTCCCCGAGGGTGAGCGTAATCCCATAATCCTGATTGGAGCAATCGATCCATCGACCTGCCGAGAGGTAGTCCTTGCACGAACCCGGCAGCTGATCGACTTCCGGACGAACAACGCCCCAGCCTCCGTCCAGGCGGTAAACCCCCTGTGGAACGGAAAATGGAAAGGCTATGTGAACCGCCTCCTTTTCCCGCACCCGCGACTTGTCGATCTTGTTAACTATCTCCACCCTCTTCACCCCTTCAACGAATCTCACTTCCTGCACCAACCCGTTGCAGCCTGGCGCATCAGAGGTGACGCATAGGACGCAAACCAGTGGACCGGCCTCCTTCACCAAAAACTTCGCTCCGCTGTTCTGACGTGCAACAGAAGGATCTCTTCCGGGGACATACAAATACTGATTGAGCCCGGGATACGACGACGTGTCTACAATTTGCCTCCCTCCCGGGGTCTCCAACCGGCGAATGGCACCGGTCCGGGCATCAAGTTCTGCGATCATGCCGTTGGCAGACATCGTCGTCCCCTCGACCCGGACTGCTCCTGTCGTACGGGTTTTGCCCGGCCTGACGGCGTACGTCCTCGATCCGAGAGCCGGGACATCCTGAGCAAGGAATGCGAGCTCTCCCGTTGTCAAACGCTGCGAAGGCACCTCCTGCGCGTCGTCCCCGACAACGACATCTCCAACCTCGCTCATCTCTTTACTGATGCAGACCAGGTCCGTTCTGCCCCAGGACGCAGTGTTCAGTACCTCAACAAACTCCCCGGTTGAAGGAGCGAGAGCATCATGCATCAAAGCACCTGACTGCGCCTCGAGATCCAGCGCGTAACGTCGCTTAACGTCCCATTGTGATTTGGCAAATGCATTATCCGGATCGCTCACGCTGTTCCATGCCCCCCAGGTGTGCTCATCGAACAGATGCACGTTCCTCCAGGCATCCACCACTCGCTCCTCATTAAGCCTCTGCACTCCGGTTATGCGCGCCGCGGCTTCCGCCTGAATCAGGCGTTCGGTCGACTGGCGAACGCTGCCGAGTTCTCTCAATGTGGAAAGTGCGCCGTCTTCCCAGTACGGAGTAATATCACCGGAAAAAGACGGAAGGGTTTTCCCCCATCGCCGCTCGAATTCGTCGAACATTCCGGACGTCGTCGAAATCACGAGCCTTGGCGAGACGTACTGTTCGTTCCAGCGCCGGACGAAATCAGAAAGGTCCGGGTCCGTCGGACCGTTGTCTCCTCCGATCGTGTATCGTAGCTGGATCATATCATAGGGATAATCCCGCGCATCCAGTTCCCTGACGTACTGAAGGAGGTTCCAGCCTGTCCGTTCTCCCATCTTCCCGAGGATCCATCCGTGAAACCAGGAGTATCCCTTCCCGGCTACCCAGAAGAGAACCTTCTGCTGTCCGGAAGGGGAGATCCAGTAAAATGGCCTGTCACCCCATGTCCGGTTGAAGTTGCCGACCCGGTCGCCCCCGTCCGGCAACGTCGGGATGAAGTTGGGACCGCTGGAGAAGTACTTGATGCCGCCCTGCGCGAGCGCCGGAACAGTAGCCCAGGTGAAGCCGGGAATATCGGTGATCATCGCGTCGTCCACTCGCACTCCGTACCGCTTGACGAGCGAGCGTGCGAAATCGGTCAGTCGGAGAAGCTCTTCCGGCCGGCAAATACCCGTCAGCTGGTTGGCATACAACCCGTTCAGGCCTATCCCAGACTCCTTCACCGTTTTGATGAACTCCTTTCGCTCCGACACGCTGCAGGTCGCCAGGAACCGGTCGACCGCCCAGAGGATTTCGGTATTCCATTTAAAGCGCGCCTCGGGAGGGTAGCCCGAAGTCTTCCTCCACAGGGCCATTGCATCGCGAAGATTCTTCAGCTGCTTCTTCTCGACATCAGATTGGAGGTCCGAATAGCCAATGTCGTTGTGCGAATGAGGGAGTATCCAGAACTCGCGGTAACGGACCGGGCGTAGCAGGAGCTTTTCCTGACGGGGCGCCTGTCCTTCGATGGCGACCCTCACCCCCACTTCGCAGGCCTCCTGCACTGCAACGACGGGAAGCTGAAGGGTATTGAATCCCAGCTGCAGCTTCGAGCGCATATGTTCACCCAGGCTCGTTGACAGATCGACCGATCCTTCCCGCTGAACGTGATCGATCAAAACGTCGATACGCTGCCTGTTTCCCTCCGTGGTCTTCACAAGCGCGGGCTGCGACTGAACGAAAACGGATTCCTTCATCTGGTACTTGAACGTCATGTACCAGTCGCGACTGTCAAGGCTGTCACCGACGATGCTGACGGTCAGTGCCTTCCCCTTGCCGAAGGCACCGACCGGAACCGTGAGGAAGAAGTACCCGAAGAGATCGTTGACAGAATCTTCCCACTTTCCATCAAAAGCCAATGATACGCCCTTTGCCCCCTCCACGCTCCATACCCAGACCCGGCGGGCCCTGACGGTGGTGAATCTGAGGACGGGCTCTCCGTTGATGCTGAGGGAGAATGTCGCATCGGCCCCGCTGCTCCCGGTCGAGTGACCACCGATCCACGCGAAGATCGCCGCCTCCGCCGGGAAGGATTCCGGGATGGGCTCCGTCTGCCATGCAATCACCCGTTTCCCGTCCAGACACCTGGTCAGCAAAGCCCCGGAAGCATAGGGATGAAAGGAGTGGTAGTCGATATGCTCACCGGCCGTCTCCTTCACAAAGCCGTTGAGCAGTTGCGGGTCCCCGGCATCGGCCGGTGTGGCACAAAACACAAGCGTGGCAGCAAGAAGGAGAGCGAAACCCGTGTGCCTCGCGGCCTTGCAGGCATTCATCGAATCCTCCTGAAACGACGTTTATTTCACTTGAAAACCCAGGGTAGTCAGGACCCAGGCAATCTCGTAGGAGCGTGGCGGCAGGTGAACGGTGGAGGATGAGAACTCTCTCCGGTCGCCATACTTCGCGCGGAGAGCCCTGAAGGTGGCTTCACGGTCCGACGGGGGGCGCCCGATTATCGTGCGCAGAGCGCGGTCATCCGCCCGAATATCGTAACAATGCCGTACGACGAAGCGAATGATCTCTTCTCCCTGGAGGGATTCGGGTACAACGATTTCGGGAGACGCAGGCGGGGGCAATTCGCGAAGGGGGTGCCAGATAGCTTCGATTCCGAAATGACGGGCTACGGCATCGAAGAGGATCCGAACGGCATTGAGTTTCCCGTCGAATGAATATCCGGAAACGTGTGAAGTCCCGAGATCGGCGGCCTCCAGAAGCTCGATGTCAATCCCTGGTTCTCCCTCCCAGACATCCAGCACCGCGCCCCCGAGATGGCGGCCTTTCAGGGAATCGCTCAGAGCTCCAGTTTCGACTACGGCTCCACGGGAAGTATTGACCAGAACCGCCCCCTCTTTCATCCGCCGGATCCTCGGCGATCCGAAGAAATGGTAGGTGGGACAGGGCCCATCGCGGGTCAGTGGAACATGGAGGGTGAGAACGTCCGCCTCCATGAGGGCGTCGAGCGAAACATAGCGGGGATCATGGGTCGCCGCCGCGAGGGGGGGGTCGTTGAGGAGAACCTGCATGTCAAGCGCAGTGGCATACCGCAGAACTTTTGAACCAACGTTTCCCACACCGACAATTCCGATTGCCTTGCCGGCCAGCGACCACGAACGTCGTTCCGCAAGCTCCAGCAACGCACCCACGACGTATTCGGCCACCGAGTTCGCATTCGACCCCGGAGCACTGGCGAACCCGATCCCCTTCTCTCTCAAGTATGGAAGATCAATATGGTCAGTTCCGATCGTGGCCGTGCCGACGAATCGGACAGCCGTCCCCTCCAGCAGCTCCTTCCCCACCCGGGTCTCCGACCGAACAAGGAGCGCGTCGGCGTCGGCGATGGCGGCCCGGGAAATTCCCGATGTTCCAAGCCATCGGATATCGCCGAGCCGCTCGAAGGCGGGGTGTGCGAACTGGAGCTTGGTATCGGCGACGAGGACCATGGCCCGGTTAACCCCCGAAGACGATGGGATTCAGCTCGCTGGCAGCGAGATCGCCCGGTGTAAGCCCCGGATGGAAAACTCCCATGTCTACACGGCGATGCTCATGGTCCGGTTCCATGATGCGCGTGCCATCGGCATAGTAGATCACTGTCAGCACTTCCCGGCGGCGCGTACCGCTGTTGCCGTGAGCACAGTGAAGAATATCCCCCGAGTGAAATGTCGCGTCGCCCGCTTTCAGGGAGTAGTGCGGTGTCGGAGTCCGCCCTTCACGAATGAGCCCTTCGAAAACCTCCTGCGAACGATCCGAGATCGGCATTTGCGGGAAGGCCGCGTTCCGGTGGGAGCCTGTGGCAAAACTCATCGATCCCATCTCCGGGGGGATCTCGACCAGCGCGAGCCACATGGTGATCGTGTGCTCCGTCGCGAGAGGCCAGTAGTAATGATCCTGGTGCCACGGCGTCGGTTTTCCTCCGGGCTCTTTGATGAGCGCCTGATCGTGATAGAGACGAACCCCTGTCACTCCCATCAGGTCTGCAGCGATCCGGCCAAACCGCTCTGCAAGGACGAAGGGCTTTGCCTCCTCGCTCATCCGCCAGACATTCGTCACCTGCGTGAACATTGCGCTGTAATCGTCCAGTCTCTTCTGCCTGTCACGCCTCCGCGCCACATCATCAACTATTCCGGTGATGATCGGACGGTAATGGCCGATCTCCTCCGGCGTCGCCACGCCGTGCAGGAGAATGTGCCCGTCGCGACGGTAGGCCGCACTTTGCTCCGACCCCAGAGGGTACGGCCGGGCCAAATTGAACCGCATCGCTCCCGAAGTCATCCCTTAAGCCGATCTTTGATCAGAAGAACAATCGCCCCGCTCCCAAGCAGGAGCGCGCCAATCTCGAGGAGAATACCGAGGACTGGAATGAGACTCAGACCCTGAAAGATTACAGTCCCCACGACGAACGCAAAGTACAGAATCCAGCCCGACGTCGTGTCCGAACCGAATAGCCGCATCCCCGCCGCCAGCCCGACGCTGAGCTGTGACAGATACAGGACGATGCCGTACAGTGCGAGCAGAATCAGGCCGAGAGGAACACCAATAAGAGTGACAAAGAGAATGATCACGGCGATCGGTGTTCCCACCAGCAGCACGAGCCCCCACACCAGCGACATGCCGAATTTGCGCAGGACGATTGTGCCGTAGGCTGCGACCAGCGTACGCGAGAACAGGAAGATCACCAGGCCGGTCAGGAGAAGACTCCCAACCCAGAAAACTTTGAACCAGAATCTCCCGGAGGCGATCCCCAGAACTCGTGAGGGATGCTCTTCCCGTTGCTTCACATTGATGGATCCTTTCACGGCGCCCTCGGCAATCTCCGAGCGTTCCTTGTCACCAAGCAGGGCTGTCAGGTTCCCTCCGATGTTCGCACCTCGGGCGACCATGAGCCGGCCTCCCATAACATCGGTGTTCTTCCCCACAGATCCTGTCACTTCCATCTCCCCCACCACCGCACGAAGATTTTTCTCCACAGACCCCCCCTGTGACAGACTGCCACAGGCAACGAGGAGACCTCCTTTGATCGATGCGGTCGGTCTCACGATGATGTTCCCGCCCGCGGCACTCACATTCTTTCCGACCGAACCGTTCAGTCGAACGTTCCCTCCGGCAGCGCGCACGTCGTCGCTGATATTCCCGCCGATCTCAACATCGCCACCCGCCACCAAAAGATCCCCGTTGATGACTCCGTTGATTTCCACCTGACCGGCAGCAATGTACGCATCGCCGTTGATTGTGCCGTTGATGATCACGCGTTTCCCCGCTGCGAAATACCACCCGTCATGCGTCTCCCCCGCCGGCAAGACGATCGTCCGTGCCGAAGACTCCGACCCCTGTTGCTCACCTCCGCAGCCCGCGATCCAGAGAAGCGGCAGGGAGAACAAAAGGCTTACAAGAATTGCGGAAAGTCTCTTCATGGTGCCTCCGACTCAATATGAGACTCGTGGGTTTAGAGAACAATATGGGAAAAATAGGATAACTTGTATAGCTAAAACTGGAGATGCAGCACGCCGAACCCCATCCATTGGACAAAAGCGAGCTCCTGATACGATGGATCGTTTGCGAAGGCAGTGTTCAGGACCCCGAGGGCAAGGCCGTTCGGTGGAGTACCGATGTGTGTTCCAATGCCACCGATCGATGCTGCCCCGGCAATCCCCAGCATCAACGCGGCCCCCCACCGCGAAGCTCCCGGCGTGCATCCCAGCTTTGTCGGAATGTCGATCCCCCGCGGAGCATCACTGCCGCAGTGGCGGTGTTCTCGATCCACATGGGGCGAATGCGGTCACTCCCATAACCGCGAAGAGAATCGCCGGGGCGCCCGACGCGACTCTCCCACTTCTCCGCAATTTGAATTTTCCCCGACTGCTCAATACTAGGGAATCAAACCTGGAAATTCAATCATTGCCCTGCCACCACTTGACAAAGGGAAGAAGGTTTCTCAGCTTACGGCACCTGTTTTCAGGAGCGATGTGGATGGTTCCGGCTCGCCGGACCGGCACCAGCGGGCAGCACTGGTGCGCGAAAACACAAGATCATACAATTCGTTTGTCTTTCTTTCCGATTATGAAGAACACTCCTCATCTCCTTCCTCGACATTGCCAGGTTCTCCCCAACGTATGGCGATTGGGTTGCCCGGGTCGGTACCTGGGATGACATCGCAGCCGGAAAATAAGGCAAGTACCGAATACGCCGGATGGACAATCTCAATCGTACTGATTGCGGATATCCCGGAGTCGAAGTTCTTCACGATGGAACCTTTGTTGTTACCGCGTACGCTCATTGGATTAAAGGTGAGGAACCATACATTGTGAGTGTCAGATTTCAGCTTGGGGAATTCGATCGATGAGGTATGGAATCACCCCGGACCGCTCGGATCCTGGCCACCTTGCATTCGGCTGCCACCGGCAAGCTGAAGGGTGCCTGAGTCTCACAGTCTTCGGAAATACCCCCGGATAACAACCATGAACCAATCGTGCATGAAATCGACTGCATTGTTGCTCAGCACATTCCTTCTCTCCGGCTTCCTCTCGGTCGCCGCATCTCAAACCGCCGTCAAGACACTTCCGGCCGGTGCTTTTGCCGTTGAGTTCGATGTCACCTGCCCCGGATCTCCGGGCCTGGTCTATGATCATTTGACCGGCGACATCACCGGGTGGTGGGACCATTCATTCTCCCCAAAACCTCTCAAACTCTTCATCGAACCGCGACCCGGAGGCGGGTTCTATGAGATCTTCAACGAAAGGGGAGATGGCGTACTTCACGCCACGGTGATCTATGCCGAGCGGGGAAAAATGCTCAGGTTCGATGGACCCCTGGGACTCTCCGGCCGCACGGTCCAGGCTGTGACCACATACAGCCTGGCACCCGAAGGGCCGGATTCGACCAGACTGTCGCTCGCCGTCCACATTCAGGGGGAAATCGACGTGCAGCTTGCGACGGTGGTCAATACCGTCTGGCACCACTTCCTGATTGAACGATTCAAACCGTACATCGAGGAGGTCGTACGAACAGACAGGGGAAAATCACGTTGAAATCACGTTTTCTTCTGCTCGTTCTCACTGCAGCTCTCCTCGCACTCGGTTGGGGCTCGACGGGCCACCGCATCATCAACACGCAGGCCACCGATCACCTCCCTGGCGGGATGCTGCTCTTCATTCAGGACAGCACTTTCTTCGGCCAGCATGCCTCCGACGCGGATAATCGAAAGGGGTCCGACACGGCAGAGGGGCCAAAACATTACATCGATCTCGAGAATTTCTCCTCGTACGACGCTCTGACTCTGAATCTCGACTCCATCGTCGCAATCTATGGATGGCCCGCGGTAAAACAGACAGGGATCCTCCCCTGGGCAACGGTCCGGGCATACGATTCTCTCGTGGCGCAACTCAGGCGGGGAGACTGGACGAAGGCACCGCTCACAGCCGCGGATCTGGGCCACTATGTTGCAGATGGCCACCAGCCGCTTCATGTGACGGTCAATTATGACGGGCAGGCGACCGGCAATGGCGGGATCCATTCGCGGTATGAGACAGGGATGATCAACCTGTACCAGTCAGCCCTTACGATCGCGCCCGAATCGGCGTCCTACGTCGCCGATCGCTTCAGTTTTGTCCTCTCATACTCCATCGCCGCCCATGCATTCGTGGATTCCATTCTCCGTGCGGACACTGAGGCAAAATCTGCTTCGGGCTGGAGCGGGAGCAGCCCGGTGCCGACGGCGTATTATGATGCGCTCTGGGCCAGGACTGCCGCACTGACGAAGCACCAGTTCCAACGTGCCTCGGTCACTCTCGCATCACTCTGGTATTCCGCATGGGTTGATGCCGGGTTGATCACGCCTTCATCAGTGAACCAGCCGCGCCTTGCAGTCCCAAAAACCCTGTCCCTGCAGATCTACCCTAACCCCTTCAATCCGGCGACGACAATTATGTACGAGCTCCCGGTGGGGGGGACGGTCGACCTCTCTCTCTTCACAGCCGATGGACGGGAGATCACAACCCTCGCGTCAGGACTGCAGTCCGCCGGAAGGCATAGCATTCCCTTCGATGGCCACTCTTTTGCCTCCGGCGTCTATCTCTGCCGGCTTCGGCTCGGCCCCTTCGTGGACACCCGCAAACTGGTCCTCGTTCGTTAGCCCCGGCGGAACATCACGGCGATCTGTCCTCTCCTGCAGCTGCGGATCGCCGCACGGTCGGGGCATTTCAACCGGCAAGAAAACCCGTCTACCGCACACCGCTTGATCTGTTCCGGTGAAAATATCTACCCTGCAGAGCCACACTCCTGGATCAACCAACTCGAGGATCATACGTAACACGGGGCGTTCCGGCTATCATGACATAGACAGGTTGTTCAAAGATGTGGGTTCAAACGGCGCTATTCTCATCCATCGGGAGGAAGTATGATACGGCTCTTATGCAGGCTGGTTGCCGGGGTCGCCGTTCTCGGCGTGCTCCGCGCAGAGGACGGCAAGATCCCCATCACAACATCATCACCGGAGGCACGAGACCATTTCCTGGCCGGGCGGACCCTTGCAGACAACCTGCGCCTGACCGACGCGGTCCCGCACTTTCAGAAGGCTGCCGAACTCGATCCCACCTTCGCGCTCGCCCACCTCTACCTTGCGCAAACGGCTCCCACTGCAAAGGAATTCTTCGCCTACCTGAAGCAAGCGGACGAGCTCTCCGCAAAAGCCTCCGCGGGAGAGCGACTCTGGATCAACGGCGCGCGCGCCGGGGCGTACGCGGACGCCGCCGGACAGTTGAAGACCTATGAAGAACTTGCAGGAAGATTCCCGCGCGACGAACGCGCCCAGACACTGCTGGGGATCGCCCATTTCGCACAACAAAATTACAGCGCCGCCGCTGACAATTTGAAACGTGCGACCGAAATCAACCCGGCATTCGCCCCCGCGTATAATCAGCTCGGATATGCGTATAGATTCCTGGACCGCTACGACGAAGCGGAGAAGACTTTTCGCAAATACACGGAGCTGATCCCCGACGACCCGAATCCTTACGACTCGTATGCGGAGCTCCTGCTCAAAATGGGGAGATTCGAAGAATCGATCATCCAGTACCAGAAGGCCCTCGAGATCAACCGGTACTTCGCCAACTCTTACGCAGGGATTGCAGCGGCGCTTGCGTATCAGGGAAGACACCAGCAGGCACGTGATGCTCTCGCAACGGCTCTCGATCTCGCACGAACGGACGGTGAGCGACGGGCCGCCCTCTTCACTCTGACGGTCGTCTATCTGGACGAGGGAAAAACCGAACTGGCTCTGCATGAAGTCGAGAAGCAGTTCGACCTTGGAAAAAACATCAACGATGCGGCGGCAATGGCAGGCGACCTCATCCTGGAGGGAAATATACTCCTCGAAGCGGGGAAGGCCGATGATGCATGGAAGGATTTCGCAAAGGCGGCCAACATGATCAAGCAATCAGGCCTGGCCCCGGAAATTCGGGAAAATGCCGCACTGATCTATCACTACAACGCGGGGCGAGCGGCGGTAGGGAAAAAGGATCTGGCGGCGGCAACAAAGGAGGCAAAGCTATTCAGGAAGGGAGTGTTGGCGAAGAACAACATCAACCAGATCCGTCTTGCCAGCGAACTCGAAGGCGGGATCGCTCTCGAAGCCGGAGACTACAAGAAGGCCGTTGAGCTGCTCCAGTCAGCCAACCAGCAGAATCCGTACAATCTGTATCGGCTGGCCCTGGCGCACAAAGCTCTTGGAAAAGTGACGGAGGCGAGGGAGTTCTGCACCCGCGCCGCCCGGTTCAACGTCCTGCCAACGCCGAACTATGCATTTGTCCGGATGAAAGCACAGAAAATGCTGGACAACATATGAGGGTGCATAAAAAGGCAATGACAATCCTGGCAATGCCCGGGGCTATTCCGCCGGGCCAATATCCCACCCCCTGGAGATCCCGCTCATTGCGGGACCTCCTCTGCCCATTTGAGTCCGTGTACGGCGGGCAGGCTTCGAAAAGAAAACGCCTCGCAAAGTGAGGGAGGAATGGGTTTGTCATACGCCCGCTAATCTTTTTTCCAGTTTTCCGGCCTGAGAGATCGTACTGCTGCACCGGTCTTCCACATTTCGGAATTGCGCCACTCATCAAGTTCCGCGTCCAGCCTCGTCCGGTAATCCGGAGCCCCGCAGGTCTCGAGAACGCGCCTGGCTTCCTTCCCGGCTTTGACATCGTCATAAAGCTGGCGGAAGAGCGGCTTGACAGCCTGCTCGAATCGTTTGGACCAATCGAGCGCTCCCCGTTGGGCCGTGGTGCTGCAGGAGGAGATCATCCAGTCGACCCCCCTTTGCCCCATAAGTGGATACAGACTCTGCGTCGCCTCCTCAACCGTCTCATTAAAGGCTTCGCTTGGGGAATGACCCATCGCACGCAGCGTGTCATACTGCGCCTTCATCAGCCCCGCAATAGCCCCTAACAGCACCCCCCGTTCGCCGGTCAGATCGCTATACACTTCCTTTTCGAACGTGGTGGGAAAGAGATAGCCGGAACCAATGGCAATCCCGAGCGCCAGAACACGCTCGCGGGCACGCCCCGTGGCATCCCGCTCCACCGCAAAGCTCGAGTTGATCCCGCTGCCGGCGAGGAAGTTCGATCGGACCGTCCGTCCTGCCCCTTTGGGCGCCACGAGAATGACATCGACCGACGAGGGCGGCACCACTCCGGTCTGATCCTTGAAAACGACCGAAAAGCCGTGGGAAAAACAGAGCGCCTGTCCCGCTCGCAGGTTCGCACTGACCCCGGGCCACTGGTCCTTCTGCCCGGCATCGGAGAGGAGGTACTCCACAATCGTCGCACGATTAATCACATCACCGACGTTGTCGAAAAGCGTCTTCCCTTCTTCCCAGCCGTCGTTCAGCGCCTCTCGCCACTTCTGGCCACCTCTGCGCTGCCCAACGATGACCCGGATACCATTGTCACGCAGATTGAGCGACTGGCCCTGCCCCTGCGGGCCGTATCCAAGTACACCCACAGTCTCATCGCGCAGAATTTCCTTTGCCTTCGCAATGGGAATCTCCGTGCGGGTGACGACTTCCTCCTTTACTCCTCCAAAATCAATCATCGCCATACCAACTTCTCCTCTCTGGATATGACACGTGTCGAAGTCTATTCACCCTTCGGTCTGCATTACCCCGTCGCAGCCATTCTGGATTCGGCGTCGACATCGACGATCTCCAGCCACGCATTCGACCGAGAGTGCCGGCCACACACCAGCGACTGGAACGCCTCCTGCAATCGCCGCGTCACCGGCCCCGTCCCTCCCTTGCCGATGGTGCGGAAATCAATCTCCCGCAGGCCGATCACTTCGGCAGCTGTGCCGCAGACAAAGACCTCGTCTGCCCCGTACAGTTGATCCCTGGAGAGGGGTTCGACATCGATCTGAAGCCCGAAGTCGCGGGCGAGTGTCAGAACAGTATCCCGCGTGATTCCGTCAAGGACAGGTGCGAGATCTGGTGTGACGATCCTGTCCCGCACAACCACGAAAAGGTTTTCTCCTGTACACTCAGCGACGTAGCCCTCGGGGTCGAGCATGATGGCCTCCTCGAACCCGAGGCGCACGGACTCAGTCTTGGCGAGGAAACTGTTTACATAGTTGCCCGAGATTTTTGCCTTCGTCATCATGACGTTGGGGTGGTGACGCGTAAACGAAGAAACATTCGCGCGCACGCCGCGGGCCAGGGCTTCGGCACCGAGGTAATTGGTCCACTCCCACACCGCAACGCCGAATGCGGCGGTTCCACCATCGATGTTCAGGTTCCATCCGCCACCGGCCAGATACACGAGCGGCCGAATATAACATTCGTCGAACCCATTGGCCGCAACCGTTTGCCGAACGGCATGGCTGACATCGTCGGCCGTGAATGGGAGCGACCGGAAGCCGAGGATTTTCGCGGAATTCACCAACCGCTCGGCATGATCCTGCAGCCGGAACACGCCGGGGCCCCGCTCCGTCCGGTAGCAGCGGATCCCCTCGAACACGCCGATTCCGTAGTGAAGCGCGGGAGTCAAAAAATGGAGCGTGGCCTTGTCGTACTCGACGAGGCCGCCGTTCATCCAGAGATAACGTGACTTCATGCTCATGGCTGCGCTCCTTCTTCAGATACCACAATCCCCGGGTGCTCCAGGGCGAGAATAATCTGTTCCCCGACGTTGTCCGTCGTCGCGGTCCCGCCCAGATCGGGCGTCCAGTGGCGTTGCAATATCGTCCTCTCCACGGCACGCTCAACCGCTCCCGCCTCACGGTCCAGCCCGAGCGAATGGCGCAACAGCATTGCGGCACTCAGCACAGACCCGATGGGATTGGCAACTCCCTTCCCGGCGATGTCCGGCGCCGAACCGTGAATGGGCTCGTACAGACCCGGCCCTCCCTCTCCGAGAGACGCGGACGGAACCATCCCCAACGAACCTGTTAGAACGGATGCTTCATCGGTGAGAATATCGCCGAACATGTTTTCCGTCAGGAGAACGTCAAAGCACTCCGGCGCGGTAATGAGACGCATGGCGGCGGTGTCCACGAGCATATAGTCCAGCCCGACGTCGGGGTACCCCTGAGCAACCTCACGCACAACCTTCCGCCAGAGACGGGAGGTTTCGAGAACGTTTGCCTTATCAACCAGGGTGACCTTTTTTCGCCTCCCGCGAGCAAGTCGGAACGCCAGGTCGGACACGCGGCGTATCTCGCCTGCCGTGTACACAAGGGTATCCACCGCACGCAAGTCTCCCTTTTCCTCCCGGGTGTACCGTGGTTCACCGAAATACAGCCCGCCGGTCAACTCCCGAACCACCAGAAAGTCCACACCGCCGAGCGAAGCTTTTTTCACGGGAGATCGGCTGGCAAGGACCGCATACGGCCTGATGGGCCGAAGGTTTGCGAACAATCCGAGCCGTTTTCGCAGCGCCAGCAATCCTTCCTCGGGGCGTTTGCCCGTAGAACCCTCGCCCCACCTCGGGCCTCCCACAGCTCCGAGCAGAATCGCCTCCGCACCCGCGCACGCCGAGTACGTTTCCTCCGTCAGCGGAATTCCATGGAGATCAAGCGACGCCCCCCCGACAGGAAACTCGAGGAACGAAAAAGTGTGCTCAAATTTCTCCGCGATCGTACCGAGAACCCTTACCGACACCCGTGTGACTTCGGGCCCGATGCCGTCTCCAGGAAGCACCGCAATGCGCGCCTTCATGACACCTCCCTGGCAGCCCGGCCCGCTTCGTAGGCAACTATTTGCTCCTCGAATCCAAGAATATAGCCGAGCTGATCCGTCCCCTGCTGCAGACACAGGCCTGCGAAGGGATCGATGGTGAAGGTATAGGTTCCGTCGGCCCATGCGACGGTGCGGTGAGGAAGGTCCACGCTGATCTCCCCCCCCGTCCGGCTGACCCGTTCCAGATGCTCAAACGCCCGCGTGGAAAGGACCAGGGGAAGAATTCCGTTTTTTAACGCATTTGCGTAGAATATATCTGCAAACGAAGTGCTCATCACCACCTGAAACCCGTGCCCGATCAGGGCCCACGCGGCATGTTCCCGCGACGATCCGCATCCGAAATTATCGCCGGCCAGAAGAATTGTCGCGCCCCGGAACTCGGGCCGATTGAGAACGAACTCAGGCCGGAACGACCCGTCGGGATTCCTGCGGAGATCTTCAAAGAGATGTTCTCCGAGACCGACACGTGTGGTCACCTTGAGAAACCGGGCGGGGATGATCTGGTCGGTATCGATGTCCCTTTCCAGGAGCGGAACGATGCGTGACGAGATCCGATTGAAGGATTTCATAGCAGCGTCCTCACGTCGGTGATTCGTCCTGTTACCGCCGCAGCTGCCGCCGTGAGCGGAGATGCGAGAAAGGTCCTGCTCCCCTTCCCCTGGCGACCTTCGAAATTCCTGTTGCTCGTGCTGACGGCATACTCGCCCGGCCGAACCTCATCGCCGTTCATCGCGATACACATGGAACACCCCGCCTCGCGCCACTCTGCGCCGGCATTCTTGAAAATGCGATCCAGCCCCTCTGCCTCGGCCTGCCGCTTGACAGCCTGTGAGCCCGGAACTACAAGTGTCCGAACACCCTCCGCCACCCGACGACCGCGAAAAATGTCAGCGGCTTCACGGAGGTCTGAGATGCGTGCGTTCGTGCAGCTCCCGATGAACACGACATCCACTGCCCGACCGAGGAGCGGTTCTCCCGGAGTCAGACCCATGTACTGAAGTGCTTTGGCCAGGGCAGAACGGGACCCTGCATCAACACACCGGTCCGGATCGGGGACGCGCCCGGCAATGGAAATCCCCATGCCGGGGTTCGTACCAAATGTCACCATCGGGGCCAGGCCGCTAACATCGTACGTGACCGTCCTGTCATACACGGCCCCCGCATCACTCGGAAGTGTCTTCCACCGTAACACTGCCGCGTCGAACGGTTCAGGAACAAAGGGTCTGCCGGCAAGGTACTCGAAAGTCACATCATCCGGTGCAACCATACCTGCGCGCGCGCCCCCCTCGATCGACATGTTGCAGAGCGTCATGCGCTGCTCCATCGACAGAGATCGGACAACCGGACCACTGTACTCAAAGACGTGCCCGGCTCCCTCTGATACGCCGATCTTCGCCAGAAGCGCGAGGGTCATGTCTTTCGTAGTGACCCCGGCGTCGAGCTTCCCCTCGAACCTCACCTCGAACGTCTTTGGCCTGTGCTGGAGCAGACACTGCGATGCCAGGACGTGTTCCACCTCGCTCGTCCCGATGCCGAAAGCGAGGGCACCGAAGGCACCGTGGGTCGAGGTATGACTGTCACCGCACACAATCGTCATCCCGGGTTGCGTGAGCCCCAGCTCCGGGCCGATGACATGTACGATGCCACGCCGGGGATCATCGCCGCTGAAGAGCCGGATTCCGAACTCTCCGGCGTTCGTCTCCAGCGCGGCGATCTGCGCTGCCGCCATGGGATCGGCCAATTCTCCCGCAACGGTGGGAATACTGTGGTCCACAGTGGCAAACGTTCGCTCCGGCCGGCGAACCCGCAGCCCACGGCGACGAAGCCCGTCGAAAGCCTGCGGTGATGTCACTTCGTGCACCAGATGCAAATCGATGTAGAGCAGGGCCGGGGCACCCGACGGAACGGCCACCACGTGGGCATCCCAGATTTTTTCGAAGAGCGTCCGCAACCTCATGCTCCCCCCGCCACCGTCGCAACAGGTGACGCCACCCCCTGACGGCGCTTCTGGGCTGCCTGCGACCGGTTCAGAGCCTCCAGGTAGGCCAGCACGCTTCCCGCAATGACATCCGTGCTGACGGCCCGCCCGTTGAAGAGTACACCGTCGAAATCCACGCGCACAAACGCTTCGCCTACCGTATCGTGACCTAGGCTCACTGACTTCAATGTGTACTCGGTCAACTTGCCCGCAATCCCGGTGATCCGCTCAATCGCTCTGTAGGCCGCATCCACGGGACCGTCACCGGTCGCGGAGTCTACAAACCGTTGCTCGCCCTGACGTAATTCCACTGTTGCCGTCGGCCGGATGGAAGTCCCGGTGCTCACATGGAGCCCGTCCAGGTGGAAATACTCCTCGGTGGAGTACGCACGATCCTCCAGAATCGCCACGAGTTCCTCGTCAAATATCTCCTTCTTCTGATCCGCAAGACCACTGAACGCCTTGTATGCCCCCTCAAGTTCCTCCGGGGTGAGCGTATACCCGAGCTCCTCGTAACGCTTCTTCAGCGCATGGCGGCCCGAATGTTTCCCGAGAACAAGAGTGCTGTACCGGATCCCGACAGACTGCGGCGTCATGATTTCATAGGTGATGGTGCTTTTCAGGATGCCGTCCTGATGGATCCCCGCTTCGTGGGCAAAGGCGTTTGCACCAACGATCGCCTTGTTCCGCTGCACCATCATCCCCGTCAGCGTGCTGAGGAGTCTGCTGGAGCGGACGATCTCCTCGGTCACGATCGCCGTATGCACGTGCAGACGCTCCCCCCGCACCTTGACGGCCATGACGATCTCTTCGAGCGCCGCGTTCCCCGCCCGCTCGCCAATTCCGTTGACGGTGCACTCCACCTGACGGGCACCATTCTCGATCGCCGCAAGCGTGTTTGCCACCGCGAGACCAAGATCATTGTGACAGTGGGCGCTCAGCACCACCGCGTCGATCCCCGAAACGTGTTCGCGGATGTGCCGAAACATCTTCCCGTATTCCTCCGGGATCGCGTAGCCGACCGTGTCTGGAAGATTGATAACGCTCGCTCCGGCCCGGACCGCCGTTGCGACCACGTCACTCAGAAAGGCGAGATCGCTCCGCGATGCGTCCTCACAGGAGAACTCGACATCCTCGCAAAGCGATCGGGCAAGGGAGACGGCCCGGGCGACGTCCGCGATGACCTGCTCCCTGGTCTTCCGGAGCTTATGGACCAGATGGATGTCCGACGTCGCGATGAACGTATGGAGACGGGGCTTGCGCGCCTGGCGGATCGCATCCCACGCCCTCTCGATATCCGGCGCCACCGCACGACAGAGCGCAGCAACCGTGCATGCCCCGACAACCCCCGCAATGGCGCTAACGGCGGCAAAATCTCCCTCCGACGCCACGGGAAATCCGGCCTCGAGTACATCAACGCCGAGCCGCTCCAGCTGCCGTGCCATCCGGAGCTTTTCTTCAAGATTCATGCTGCAGCCGGGAGATTGCTCTCCGTCCCGTAGCGTTGTGTCAAAAACGCGAACGCGCTCGCCCATTATGCTCTTCCTCTCTGGATATTCCAAAGCCGCCCGTACCTCCGCAGGCACATGGCACCCCGGGTCATGATACGTCCACCGCAGGTCAGAGTGCTCTCCCCTCCGCCGCAACGATTCTGCGGACTCCCTCCATCATTGCATCAAACTCGTCGGGCCGGAGGGACTGTGCGCCGTCGGAATAGGCTTCTTCGGGCCGGGGATGCACCTCCACAATCAACCCGTCCGCGCCCGCCGCGATCGCCGCCTTTGCCACGGACGTTACAAGACTCCGCACGCCGGTTCCATGGCTCGGATCAACGACAACAGGAAGATGGCTCAACTCGTGCAACGCGGGGACCGCGGCAATGTCGCAGGTATTGCGGGTGTAGTCTTCAAAAGTCCGGATGCCTCGTTCGCAAAGGATCACGTCGTAATTCCCCTGCGACATGATGTATTCGGCAGAAAGAAGAAGATCTTTAATCGTCGAGGCCATTCCCCGCTTGAGCAGCACCGGCTTCCGGACCTTTCCGACCTCCTTGAGGAGCGAGTAGTTCTGCATGTTCCGGGCTCCGACCTGGAGAATATCCGCGTAGTCAGCCACCAGCGGAACATCGGCGGGCGTGACCACTTCGGTGACAATGAAAAGCCCCGTCCGTTCTCGCGCCTCCGCCAGGAGCTTCAATCCCTCCTCCTCCAGTCCCTGGAAACTGTATGGCGAGCTCCGTGGTTTGAATGCACCTCCCCGCAGGACCGCGGCGCCGGCACGCTTCACGCGTTCAGCGGATTCAAGAATCTGTTCGCGCGACTCCACCGAACAGGGTCCGGCCATTACCACAACGCGATTGTTGCCGATCGCCAGCCTCCCGTCAAGCCCCCAGGACGAACCGTCCAGCATGATAACGGTCCGTTCGCGCTTCCACTCCACTCCGGCCAGTTTGAACGGTTTCAAGATCGGGACAACACTCTCAACGCCATCAAGAACTTCGAGCGCCTGGAGACGGGATTTCCCCCGTTCGTCCCCCACACAGGCAACCACCGTGCGCTGCTCACCATAGATGGGATGCGCCTGATAGCCGAGGTCGGCTACGCGCACCAGGACACCCTCGATCTGGGCTCGGGACGCCCCCTGGTTCATCACAACAATCATCTCATACCTCTCCCTGGAACTCGCGCTTCAACGCCACACGGCCGGTACGCGCCAGCTCCTTCACGACAAACGGCTTGAGCATTTTGATGATCGCATCCACCTTCTGCCGGCTCCCCGTGGCTTCAAGGGTGAGCGTGCGGGGACTGATGTCGACCACCTTCGCCCGAAAAATCTCGGCAATCTGCATGATCTCCGATCTGGTGTCTGCCGCGGATTGGACTTTTACCAGCACGAGTTCTCGCTCCACAAAGTTGTCAAACGTCAGATCGACGACTTTGATCGTGTCGATCACCTTGTTGAGTTGCTTGATGATCTGCTCGATGATCGGGTCGTCTCCCTCGGTCACGATGGTCATCCGGGAGATGCTTTCGTCTTCCGTCGGGCCAACGCTCAGACTTTCGATGTTGTACCCTTTCGCGGCAAAGAGTCCGGCGATCCGGTTGAACGCGCCGAACTTGTTTTCCACGAGAACGGATATCGTGTGCTTTTTCTTCTGCTCGGGCCCGGCCGGGGAGCCCCGGCGGCTACTTGTGGAGACGGATTGGGACATGTCGTTCCTTTCGCTTTTGAGAGACCGATCCCTTGTGCAGGGTGACGATGCGGTCCGAACCGTCGTCCACCTCCACGGGCGTGTCGAGCATTTCCGCAACCGTCTGGTTGGCCGGAATCATCGGATAAACGTTGTCTTCCCGTTCGACGACGAACTCCACCAGAATCGGTCCCTCACGGTATTCGAGGGCCTCCTTCACGGCCGCCTCAACCTGGGTGGAAGAGCTTACCCGCATGGCTCGCGCCCCGTACGCTTCGGCCAGCTTGACGAAGTCGGGATTCGCGAGCTCCACTTGCGAGTAGCGGCGTCGCCAGAAAAGTTCCTGCCACTGACGGACCATCCCGAGAAAACCGTTGTTGATCACGAAGATTTTGATCGGGAGCCGGTGCTGCACGATCGTTGCCATTTCCTGACTGTTCATCTGAAAACCGCCGTCCCCGCTGATCGAGACCACGGGGAGATCCCTCCGTCCAAATGCAGCACCCATCGCGGCAGGGAGCGAAAAACCCATCGTCCCCAACCCGCCGGAAGTAATGTGCGTCCGGGGATGCATCCAGGTAAAGAACTGCGCTCCCCACATCTGGTGCTGACCCACATCGGTTACCACAATCGCATTGCCAGCTGTCTGCTCGCCGAGAGCATGCATCACCTGCTGAGCACGAATTCCCTCTCCTTTCTGATACCGGAGCGGATGTTCCGCCTTCCACTGCTCGATGGTCCGGAGCCAATCCTCCGTGTCGAGGGCGCGGATCCGCTCCGCCAGCAGCGGAAGGATTCTCTTCACGTCGCCGACGATCGGGACATCCACACGAACATTTTTGCTGATCGCCGACGGATCGATATCGATATGAATAACGGCCGCTTCCGGTGCAAAGGCGTCGACGTTTCCTGTCACCCGGTCATCAAACCGCGCTCCCACGGCAATCAACACATCGGCATAGTGTACCGCCATGTTGGAGTACCAGGTCCCATGCATGCCGAGCATGCCGAGCGAAAGCCGGTTGGTCTCCGGGAAGGCCCCGAGGCCGTGCAGCGTCGTCGTCACCGGAGAGCGCAACTTCTCCGCGAAGACCGTGAGCTCCGTCGCCGCGTTGGAGAGGATGACGCCGCCGCCAACATAGAGGACGGGCCGCTTCGATTGCTGGATCAGTTCTGCCGCCCGCGCAATTTGCTTCAGGTTTCCCTCGACAACCGGCTTGTAACTTCGAATATTGACACTCCCCGGATAGTGAAAGTGCGTCTTCTGTGCCATCACGTCTTTCGGCAGATCTACCAGCACCGGCCCGGGGCGGCCGCTCGTGGCAATGTAAAAGGCTTCCTTGATCGTGCGGGCCAGTTCGCCCACTTCCCGGACCAGATAATTGTGTTTCGTGATCGGACGCGTGATTCCGACGATGTCGGCCTCCTGGAATGCGTCGTTTCCGATGAGCCGCAGGGGAACCTGGCCAGTGAAAACCACCAGGGGAATCGAATCCATGTATGCGTCGGCGATGCCGGTCACCGTGTTTGTCGCCCCGGGACCGCTCGTGACCAGCACCACGCCAGGTTTTCCCGTGGCCTTGGCGTACCCTTCGGCTGCATGGGTGGCTCCCTGTTCATGCCGGGTAAGAACATGGCGAATGTCGGAAATGTCGTGAAGGGCATCGTATACCCCGATGGTCGCCCCGCCAGGGTACCCGAACAAGACCTCCACCTTCTCCAGAATGAGAGATCGAACGAAGATCTCGGCCCCGGTCATCAGCAACCCACTCGTCTCACCGCCCCCGGTTCGTGAGTTTCCTCTCATACGCCCTCCAACCCGATAGGTTCTTCATCTGTGATGGCGCCTTTGCTGCTGCTCGACACCATGCGCCCGTATTTTGCCAGCACTCCCTTGCGCATCTTCGGCACCCGGGGCTTCCATCCCGCCCGGCGGACGCTGAGGTCGGTATCGCTCACATGAAGGTGAAGAGTCCGACTCGTCGCATCGATAGTGATCTTATCTCCTTCGCATACCAATGCCAGCGCCCCGCCCACCGCCGCCTCCGGCGCAACATGGCCGACGACCATGCCGTACGTGCCGCCGGAGAACCGACCATCCGTGATGAGTCCGACGGAATCACCGAGACCCGCCCCGATCAACGCAGATGTCGGTGCAAGCATCTCACGCATGCCGGGCCCCCCTTTCGGCCCTTCATATCTGATCACAATGATGTCCCCTCTCTGGATTTTCCCGGACAGAATTGCCTCCAGGCAGGATTCCTCGGAATCAAAGACTCTCGCCGGGCCCTTCATCGAAGGGTTCTTCACACCGGTGATCTTCGCAACCGCGCCTTCGGTCGCAAGGTTGCCGCGAAGAATGGCAAGGTGGCCTGAGAGATACAGCGGACGTGCCCAGGGACGGATAACTTCCTGGTCGGAAGGAGGCTCTGGCGAAATGGGCGCGAGAATCTCTGCCATCGTCTGCCCGGTAACGCTCAACGCATCACCGTGGAATACGTTGTGTTCAAGCAGCATGCGCATCACCTGTGGCACGCCGCCGGCCTGGTGGAACTCCGTCGTCACGAATCGGCCGGAAGGCTTCAGATCGCAAAGCACCGGCACCCTCTGGCGAATAACCTCGAAATCATCAAGGGCAAGGGGAACGTCTGCCGCATGAGCAATCGCAAGGAGGTGGAGCACCGCATTGGTCGAACCGCCGAGCGCCATGACTACCGCAATAGCATTCTCAAAAGCCTTGCGGGTGAGGATGGTGCGAGGGAGGATCTGGCGGTCGATGGCGCGAACGAGAGCTTCCGCGGAACGTGCCGTGCTGTCTGCCTTCTCCGCATCTTCCGCTGCCATGGTGGAAGAGCGCGGAAGAGACAACCCCATCGCCTCGATGACGGACGACATCGTGTTCGCAGTGAACATCCCCCCGCAGGCGCCGGCTCCCGGACACGCTCGACGCTCCACTTCGAGGAGTTCCTCCCCGGTAATCCGTCCGGCGCTGTATTCGCCCACAGCCTCAAATGCGCTCACGATCGTAAGATCGCGGCCTGCATAGTGTCCGGGCTTGATCGTCCCGCCATAGACAAATATGGCCGGGATATTGAGCCGCGCAATCGCCATCATCGCTCCCGGCATGTTCTTGTCGCAACCGCCGATCGCGAGAACACCATCCATCGCCTGCGCATTGCAGACCGCTTCGATTGCGTCAGCGATGATCTCGCGCGACACGAGCGAGTACTTCATCCCCTCTGTCCCCATCGAGATGCCGTCGCTGACGGTGATGGTGCCGAAAAGCTGGGGCATCGCTCCTGCATCCCGGAGCGTGTCTGCCGCGCGTTCGGCCAGGAGGTTCAGGCCGACATTACAAGGTGTAATGGTGCTGTAGCCGTTTGCGATGCCGACGATAGGTTTACGAAAGTCCTCGTCCCGGAATCCCACGGCACGGAGCATCGCACGATTGGGGGCGCGTTGCACGCCCCCGGTAATCGTGCTGCTTCTCCGCGGAGCAGTTGTCGAATGTGCCATATCAGTTCACCTTGCAACAGTGAGACAGACTTACCCTGCCAGAGGCGAACCGTGCTATACCGGGGAAATCGAAGGAGGAATCTGCGGTAGCCTCTGGCGGTCGGGTCAGCGAATGCCCAGAACCAGCAAGAAGCTAAGAAGAAGCAGGCCAAACAGGGAAACAGCAAGCCGGGACGGCTCGGCGAGCCGGCCGACGGCCAAAGGACGACTTATATGGTCGCTGTTTCCCATGAGTGTGCAGTGTGAAGAACCTAATATAAAGAATTGGACCGCAGTGTCAAGGAAAAAATGGTGCACAGCGGACCCGAGGCGTTAATTATCGAGGACCCTGGCAAAAAAGGCCTCAACATGGGTCGCGGTCTCCTCAAACCAGGGGTGAAACAGCCAGAAAGGATGCGGCGTATTCGGAATCGTATGAACCTCTGAATAGATATTTGACGCCTTGAGTATCTCCATCATCTCGTCCCGGCCGACATGGAATCGCTCAATGGAGCTGTTGATGAAGGCGATCGGAACAGTTTGAGCGCTTGTGTGCGCCAGAGGCGAGGCCTCGCGCCACAGATCGGGTCGTTCCTTGAACGAGAAGCCTATCCACCGCATACCCGCCGAGGGTCTTTGGGGATCTACGTCTTTGCCGCTCTCTTCAGGACGCGTGAGATCGAGCGGCCCGTCAATATCCACTACCGCCTGGACATCGCTGGAGTGCTCTTCTTTCTCCCCCCCTTCCTCATAGTACGGGTTCCCGTTGGTTGCCCCAAGGAATGCCGCCAAATGGCCCCCTGCCGAGCCTCCGCAGACGCCGATCCGAGTCGTGTCTATGTGAAATCTGTCTGCGCTGGCGCGCAGCCACCGCACCGCAGCTTTGAGGTCGCGGACAGCTGCCGGATATCGGGCCTCCGGGGAGAGACGGTACTCTACTGTCGCAGTCACAAATCCCCGTGCGGCCAGTCTCGCTGCCAGAGGGATCTCCATCGATCGGTCTCCCGAGCTCCACCCTCCCCCATGAATGAAGAGAATCGCCGGGCGAGGACTCCTGGCGGACTCTACGGGCTCGAAAATGTCCAGATGCAATTGCCGCGTGCCAATCGACGCGAAGACCAGGTCTCGGTGCGCAGTGACTGTCGGGGGAACGGCAGGGACCACCGGTGTTGCCTGCGGAAAGCTCCCCACCAGCTTCGCAGCCGCGCTCTCCATCGTGAACGCGTCATCGCGGAGAATGGCCTGCGCATTGTCGGGGCTCCGAGCACAACCCACCAGAAGAGGGAGAGTGAGAAGAACAAAGCAGACCCTGAGGCTCCAGTCACTGGCCGATGTGCCCCGCCAGGCCGGACACCGTGAGGTCGTCCTCGGTTGATTCATCTGAGGCATCCTGATTGCACAGCAACGCCGGGTCGACAGGTTGTCACCAATCCCTGAAGATCGGTCTCATAAAGAAGCCCACGCCCAAACTGACCGTCCAGGGTGAACCCTTCGCACTCCCCGACAGCGACCCTTGTCACATGCACCGGGGCTTTGTGTAGAAGTCATTCACCCTTCGAAATCGTCAAGGACTGTTCGCATACTCTCCAACATCGGGAATTTCGGGAAGAACTTCTACTTCACCTCAGCTCCGCCGTCTCGTCCGATCCTGCAGGACTCTCTTTGGTTGCTTTTCCTGCCCTTAGGGATCCCGCGTTTTGGGCGGGACCAGAAAGCGGGACTCTGGTCACAAAGGAGTCAACACGTGAGTCAGGCGAGACAGGGAATGGTCAAATACGTAGAAGGGATTGGCTACTCAGGTCGAGAATCAAACAGGTGTGGTTCTTTCCGCCACGCTCCTCCATCCCAGTACTCCACGCCCGGGCGTAACGACGGGAGAAACTCCTCAACATCGCGCGACGACATCTCCCCTCTGTCCCGGAGGTTCGTCAGAAGGCGAATTGTGGCGTCCGAAGATTTGAGAGCCTTGAGCACGAGGTCCGGACCAAAAATATACTCAAGCACAATTTTGCCGTCTGCAACACTCGCAACCCACCAGACCCGAGCAGCCTGTTCCGACGCAGAGGAGTCAATGACAATCCCGTCGACACCGGGTTTGGAATGGTACCGGATGTTGACCGGCGTATTGGGAAGACGGACGCACGCCAGCTCGGCAGTGGAGGGAGGATACCCGAACCCCGGAGTCAGTGTTGCTTCGGTTTTCCCCGAAATCCGGCCGGGATCGAGGAGCGTCACACCGATGAATCCAAAATCACCTTCGCCGTCCGCGTCATTGGAGCCGCCGGCAAGGAGCTGTGCCCTCCCTTTGCGGCAGAGGTCAACCGCGCCTAGCTTTGTCAAATGGCCAAAATGCCAGTACTCCCCCAGAACCTTCCCGTCGATGCCGAACCGAAGTATCGCCGAGGGTGATCTTCCCGCGAAAGCCCTGCAAATGATCTCCTTCTTCCCATCACCATCAAAGTCACCAATGAGCATCCCGCCACTTAACCAGACATGGGGATACTTCTCCCCCCGAAATTGAACCGGATGCTCTGCGGCCTCCCGCCAGCGAATCTTGCCATTTGCCGAAAAGACGACCAGCGCCGCCCCATCTCCTCCCCGGAATCCTCCGACGCTCTCGAGCGTCGCAACGACTTCATTCTGCCCGTCGCCGTCAAGGTCTAGAACGACGACCGACGGGAGGTGATCACGTACTTCCGTACCCCTTGCCGCCTCTATCCCTGTAACTGCAACCTCCCAGAGCTTCTCGTTAGACTCGTTGTAAACTTCGAGTTTGTTTGTGCCCGGATTCAGACCCGCATATGTCGGATTGCGGTCAGCGACGAAGCCGGGAACAACCGTGAGGAGGGCCCAGATCGTTGCCCCTAAAAAAAAAGTCCCCATTCCCACCGCCGCCGGATGCCTACGGAAACCCGCAGAGAGCCGGCTCAGAGCACCCGGTTCCCACCGAACGAAATCGTTTGCACGAAGGGTCGCCTGAACAAGAGGCTCTCGAGTTCTCCTGGCAATTGCCTCCCCGACAGGAACACCACGCTCTTCATTTACCTCAAACCTCCGGGCAGCATGCCGATAATACTCCACTATTTCCTGGTAGAGATCGCGGCACCCGGCGCACTCGCCGAGATGCCGATCAATCTGCCTCGCCGAGAGCGGGAGTTCGTCCGACTGCAGAACATACAATTCCAGTGTATGATGGTCAATGTGATTCATTGGCAGCCAAATTTTATTCCTTGCAGTTGAGCTCCCGGGCTGAAAAACAACATGGGATCCTCTCGTTACTTCCCCCGCTTCATGCGATTGGCCGTGATTTGATTGGCGATCCGGGCCAGATACTCCAACCGCGACCTGTGCGCTTTCCGGTACTGTTCCTTTGTGAGCGCCGGCCGGATACTTTTCAGAGCGCCAAACAACGTGAAGTCTTCACCGTTTAACTCCAAAAACCTGCGTGAAAGGCCCTCTTCGATGACCTTCATGTACGCCTCAAAAAGAGGCGCGGTCACCTTCCCCTTCGAGAGCAGTTTTCCTCCCCGCACCCGAAGATCCTGCATTGTCATCCGGACAAGGGCGTCGGCATCATAGGTGAGCGCAATATCATGCGGATCTGTCGCTTCAGAGGGGAGCGCAGCACGTGCGGTGTAGGCTCCCCTCACTGCGAGAGCTACGCCGATGAGCGGGACAACCCGCCGACGCTCACTCTGGGAACGCAGGTAGGCGGCAAAGCGGCTCAGCAGTTCGGGAATGAACTCTGCACCCGAGGTACTCTCAAGGATCGCCCGCTCGATCTCCTCCTGGGTCAACGCCGGAAGGAGCTCTAGCGAATCGCAGAGAGAAGGAACAATAAAGGTCTCCCCGAACCGTTCGACTTCTTCGAAGAATTGAAGCGAACCGATTGCCAGCTTTATGTTGCGAAGAATCTTCCCCAGGGAGGGATCGGCTTCATTCAGGAGGCGAAAGATCCCCTGATGAACCTTCGAAGAAATGAGCCGCCGCAGATGAACGAGAATTTCCTGGTCACTCAACTGATCAAGAGGGAAGCTCGAAAAATACGTTGCCAGCTGGAGATAACGGCCCGCGCTGTCCCTCTGGAACAGCTCAGCGATGCAGTCAAAAGCGAGGTCCGAACTGTCGAGGTCGTGGATTTTCGAAAGGATGAAAGCAATCCGCCGGCTCAACAACTGGCTCTCGGCCAGGGAATGACAGAGGCGCACGAAGTGGCTGATTTCGGACGGCCCTACCGGCCCGTTCGTGAAGCCAAGAACTGCCTTGCGAAGTCCTTCGAGGAGGTATTGGTTGCTGTAGAAAACCGAGGCCAATGGAGCCGTCGTGATATCTCGGGAGACCGGTGAGAACACACGGAATGTAACCACAGACGGAATAAGTTACAACCGGGGTCCAGAAAAAGGTGATAGGGAGCAAGTTTGCATGCAATGTCAAGCCAAAACTTCTGGTCGCACAATACCGCGGACGAATCCTTATGCCTCGCAGCATGGGCTGCGGAACAATCTACTGCGAACCCGGGTTCAAACGGCATCACACCTCGAATCCATCACAATATCCTTGGACTCCATAAATAACAATCGGAAGAATCGCCCGATTGCCAGTACACAAAACCCTTCACAGTACCCACCTCTTTGCATTTGTGGCCGGGTTTCGTATTATCCAGAATCATTTAACCTACCATATTCTCGGAGGACCCTCACAATGCGTTCATTACTCGTGCTGACAATTCTGCTTCTCCTGCTGCCGCTGGGGTGCAGCAAGCAGCCACCGATCATCGATAGAGAACTCTTCTTTGGCGATCCGGAGATCTCCGGCGCACAGATCTCGCCCGACGGGAACCAGATCACATTCCTCAAGCCGTTCAAAGGAGTGCGAAACATCTGGGTAAAAACTGTAGATCAACCATTCGCTAAGGCACACCCCATCACGGCCGATACGACACGGCCGGTCAGAAGTTATTTCTGGTCGCGCGACAGCAAGTACGTGCTCTATGTGCAGGACAAAGGAGGAGATGAGAACTACCGCATCTACGCCGTTGACCCGTTGGCCTCCGGCGATCCCGTCCCACAGGCCCGTGATCTGACCCCCTACATGCAAGTCCGTGCGATGATCGTCGATGTTCCAAAGGTCACTCCTGGCGAGATTGTCATCGGACTCAATGACCGCCGGGCCGACCTGCACGATGTCTACCGCCTCAACCTCGCCACAGGAGAAAAAACCCTCCTCTGGAAAAACGACCAGAATGTGGCAGGGTGGATGACAGACCTGAAGGGAGCGCTACGGATGGGCATACGGCAGACTCCGGACGGAGGTTCGGAATTGCTCCGGATCGAGGCAAATTCGCTGGTCCCGTTCTACACGGTGACTGCCGATGAGGGCGTATCCCCGCAGCGTTTTACCCCCGATGGGAACAAGTTCTATTTTGAGACGAACAAAGGAACCGGGCTCGACAAATCCGAGCTGCAGCTGTGCGACATCAAGACGGGAGAGGTGACACGCGTAGAAAGAGACCCGGAGAATGAGGTCGACTTCGGGGAAGCACTTTTTTCCGACGTGACCGACGACCTTCTCGCTACCTTCTACACCGGGGATCGGCAGCGGGTCTATCCCAAGCAGAAACAATTCGGCGTAGACTGGGAGAAGATGGTGAAGGCTCTTCCGAAGGGTGAGATCTCGATCACCAACATGACGGCCGATGAGAACAAGTGGCTCGTGAGCGTCTCCAGCGATGTTGATCCGGGATCACGGTATCTCTATGACCGGAAGAGCGGGAAGGCAGAGCTCCTCTACCGTGGCCGGCCGGATCTGCCGAGTGAACACCTTGCGGCAATGAAACCAATCACCTACAAATCACGCGATAGCATGACGATCCATGCGTATCTCGTCACACCCAAAGGGGGACCATCCACGAACCTCCCGACGGTGATAATGCCACATGGAGGCCCATGGGCCAGGGATTTCTGGGGATACAACTCCCTGGCGCAGTTCCTGGCCAACCGCGGGTATGCCGTCTTGATGCCCAACTTCCGCGGATCCACCGGCTATGGCAAACAGTACCTCAACGCCGGCAACAAGCAGTGGGGAACCGGTTTTATGCAACATGATCTCTCGGACGGCGTTCAGTATCTGATAAAGCAGAAGGTCGCCGATCCGAAGCGCGTTGGTATCTTTGGCGGATCCTACGGCGGATATGCGACGCTTGCAGGAGTGGCGTTCACTCCTGACCTGTACGCCGCGGGAGTGTCCTATGTCGGGCCCTCCAATATCATCACGCTTCTCAAGACCATTCCACCCTACTGGGCCCCGATGAAGAGGACCTTCGCCATCCGTGTGGGCGACATGGAGAAGCCGGAAGACCTCAAAATGCTGGAGGAACAGTCTCCACTGAATTCGGCGAAGAACATCAAAGCTCCCCTCCTGGTAATCCAGGGGGCAAACGATCCACGGGTTAAGAAGGCGGAGTCCGACCAGATCGTGGTTGCCCTGCGCGATCTGGGCCGGACAGTCGAGTACATGGTTGCTCCTGACGAAGGGCATGGTTTTGCAGGCCGTGAGAACCGGCTCGCCGCATTCACGGCTCTGGAGAAATTCTTTGCGAAACAGCTCGGCGGACGCCAGCAGGAGGCGGTTCCGGCAGATATCCAAAAGAGGATCGATGCTCTGATGGTTGATGTCAAAACTGTCACATTGAAGTAACTGTTCGACACGGGAATTATTCAGCGGCTGCAATTGCGGGAGTCCGTCACAGAGGCGGACTCCCGTTGTTTTGCGCGGGTCTCCCGGGTTGAAATACCGGGAGAGTTCTACTGTCCCGGGGTTGAGTTTCTGGGCGATCGTATGTACGTTTTTGAGCTCTTCCGTCTCAATGAGGCTTTCCGTCCATGCTCCGGTTCGCACGATATCGGTTCGCAGTCCTGCTCGTTGTCGGAACGTACGCCGTCTCAACCGCCCAGGTCCATTCCTTCCAGTATTACACGATGAAGGAAGGTCTCCTTGCCGACGGAATCAACGCCCTTTTCCAGGATTCGCGCGGATACCTCTGGATTGGTACGGCCGAAGGTGTCTCAGTGTATGACGGCCACGGGTTTACCTCGTACCGGGCAAGGAATGGACTCGCAACGAATTTCGTCACCTGCATAACGGAAAGCCGACGTGTGCCCGGAACAATCCGGATCGGGACGAGCGCCGGCGGCGTAAGTATGTTTGTGAACGGTCAATTCACAACGCTCCTGGTCGACACGGCGGCAAAGTCGAAGACAATCAGCGCCCTTCTCGAAGACCGCTCAGGAACACTCTGGTGCGCCACGGAAGGGGGCGTGTACACGGTGCGGAATGGAAGGACCACGAAGGTTACGAAAATGTATCGGGAATCGACGAGATGGCATTGATCGAATCCCCTGAGGGGATCCTCTTGTGTGCCGTCAACCAGACGGTGGTCCTGTATTCCCCGGCCGGAGAAAAGGAGCGGATCATACACCCGCGTCTCCGGCCAGTTGAGGAAAATCCCGAACCAGACTCACTGCTTCCAACTGTGGCGGCGGGGACGGCAACCCCGGTTGGAACGGAAGGGCGGGTGTTCAATCCGCTGAACGACAGCCCAGCCGGTTCCGATCCCCGTCCTTGCGGCAAAATCGCCGCAAGACCCACCAAAAGCCGCTCTTTTCGTCATTCAGAAATGAACATTTTGCACGCCCCGTGAGGAACAAGCATGGGCGTTTCGGGGTTGAATGAGATACGTACACCCCCGGGGAACTACGCATAATCCCCAAACACGCAACCATGCCCAACGGACTTATGTCGAGGAAAGCCTCGCTGTTCCTTCTCTTTGTGGTAGTGCTCGCACTTAGCGTATCAGAAGCCCAGCCGGTCTCAAACCCGGACAGCGTGCTCCAGACGATTCTGGGTGGCCTGAAAGGGACGCCGCTTCCGCTGGCGGGCGCGGTGAGGCATGCTCTGACCAACGCAACGTCAGTGCGCAAGGCCGAAGCTGCATACCTCGGAGCGGAAGGTTCGGTGCGCAGGGATGCGGGAGCATTCGATCCCGAGGCGTTCTTCACCCTCAATCATCTCGACCAGCAACTCCCAACCGCGTCCTTTTTTGCGGGCGCTCCTGTCCTGGCAAACCGGCAAACGACGTCGCGTTCAGGGCTGCGCATGAGGCTCCCCATCGGGACAGAACTGGAACTGACTTTGAACACAACGCGGCTGGCGACAAATTCGAATTTTGCGTTCCTGAATCCGGAGTACGACGCATTCGGGAGTCTCAACATCCGTCAGCCGCTCCTTGGCGGGTTTTCGGCATCCGCCCGGAAACAACTTACGAGGTCAGAATTTGAACTCGAGGCAGAAAAGGCCCGGTACGACCAGCAGGTCCTCGGTGTGAGTGCCGATGTCGAGCGTATGTACTGGGACCTCTACGCCGCCGAGCGGGATTACGCAGTTCAGAAACTTACCCGCGACCGCGCTGAAGCGTTCTTTCGGGAAACTGAGCTCCGTTCCCGGGCGGGGCTCGTCGGCCCGAACCAGGTCGCCAATGCGAAGACGTTCCTGGCCCAACAGGAGCTTCTCCTCATCGAGCGGGAGGAGCAATTCGACCGGCAGTCGGACCTTTTTGCGTCTTTGATAGGAGTGCGCCCCGCGGAGACACGATTCATCCCGACCGATCAGCCGCCAACCGATTATCCCGCCGACAGTGTGGATGCACTTGTCGCACGGGCCCTGACGGATAACCTTGACCTGCAGGCGGCGCACCGCAGCGTTGACGCCGCCCGCGCAACGGCCGACGCCGCCGGATGGGAGGCACTTCCCAACGTAACCCTGGTTGGGTCGATGGGCGGGAGCGGACTTGGAGGGAGCAATCAGGCGGTCATTTTCGGTACGGACACGCTTCGCATCTCCGGGAGTGGGAGTTTTGGCGACGCGATCAACCAGGTCACCAGACGCCGGTTTCCAAACTGGAACCTCGGCATTGAGGTCACCTTCCCGATCGGTTTACGGGGCGGGCTCGGTGAGAAGGAAAGACTGGAGGCGCAATTCCTTATCGCGCTGCAAAACTCCATTGAACAATCACGAGCGCTGGAGGAACAGGTCCGCACTGCCTACCGTGAGGTGTCTCACGGGCAGAGTCGTGTTGCCGCCGCCAGAGCTGGAGTTGATGCCGCGCAGGAACAGGTGCGCATCGGGCTGATTGAATTTCGCAACGGTCGGCTGACGGCATTTGAGCTGGTTCGCCTGGGAGAGGACTATGCCGTGGCGCACCAGCGTTACTCCGGGGCTCTGGTACGCACCGCAAAGGCGGCCGCCACTCTCAGACAACTGACCTCGGGCGGATACCCCCCATCGCGGCATGATGAAAGGAAGAACAATGACAACTGAAGGAACGGGACGATGGGTGATTGTGAAGAGGATCTCGCGGAAATTCCTCATCTCCCTGGCGGTTCTGTCGATGGCCCTGGTGCTCTCGCACTGTTCAAAGCAAAATGGCAGAGGCGGCGGCTTTTCACTCCCCCCCATGCCCGTCGAGATCACCCCGGCGAAGCTTCAGAAGGTGACAGACCGTTTTGAAGCTGTCGGTACAATCGAAGCAATGGAAGCGATTACCGCAGTCTCGGAAATCGAGGGGGCCATCGTGAGCCTTCCCTTCCTCGAGGGGAGGTTTATCAAGAAGGGAGCGGTCATTGCCCGCCTCGACGATACCCAGCTTGCCGCGGAAGTCGCCCGTGCCGAGGCCCTCCACATGCAGAGTCATGTGATGTACGAGCGCGTCAAAGCCGTGGTTGACCAGAAGGCCGGCACACCCCAGGACCTCGACGATGCCGCAGCGGGACTGAAGGTCGCCGATGCAAACCTCGCCCTGGCAAAGGCGCGCCTTGCCAAGGCGCAGGTCGTCGCACCCTTCGACGGGATTATCGGGGCACGGAAAGTGAGCACCGGCGCTTTTCTCCGGGCCGGACAACCCATTACCGAACTCGCCAATATTGATGATATACGCGTTCACTTTTCGGCCCCCGAGCGCTTATTGTCACAGCTGAGTCGCGGCGCGGAGGTCACCGTTTCGACAGCCGCCTTCCCCGGATACGCGCAAACGGGTAAGATCCTCGCGATAGAGCCTAATCTGGATCCCGGAACTCGGAGTGCCCGCATCATCGCACGCGTGTCCAACCCCGGCAGGAAATTCCGCCCGGGGATGTCGGCCAATGTTACCGTGGTCCTGAGTGAACGGGCAAATGCGGTCACGGTTCCCAATGAAGCTGTCTTTGCGAGCGGGGACCAGTCATTTGTTTTCGTCGTCAAGGTGGACAGCACGGCAGCGCGAGTCCCGGTGAAGCTCGGAACCCGTCTGGTCGATGTGGTGGAAGTCGTCCAGGGTCTCGAAGCCGGGATGCATGTCGTCCGGGCCGGACACCAGAAACTGTTCGACGGCGCGAAGGTCTTACCCATCGGCGCACCGAAGGGCGAGACCGCAAACCGGTGAACGGGAGCGCGGCTAAGTAACGATCCTCCTGTCGGAGGTGAAAGCAGGGAACGCCTATGAAACTGAGTGAGGTCTCGATCCAGCGTCCGGTGTTCGCCAGCGTCATGAGCCTGGCGATCCTCCTTTTCGGGATCATCGCATTCACGCGATTACCGGTCCGTGAATATCCGGACATCGACCCGCCGATCATCTCCGTGATCTCCCTGTACCGGGGGGCGAGCCCGAGCGTGGTCGAGACCGAAATCACCAATGTGCTCGAGGAGCAATTCGCCACGTTGCAGGGAGTGAAGACCCTGCATTCCTCCAGCCGTGAAGAAGGCTCGGTGATCACCATTGAGTTTGAGCTGAATCGCAACGTCGACGAGGCGGCGAACGATGTTCGGGATAAGGTATCGCGCGTGCGGGGAACGCTCCCCCGGGAGATTGACGACCCGATCATCTCCAGAGTGGACGCCAACGCTCAGCCGATCGTCTGGCTTGCACTCTCGAGCGGACAGCACACCGGACTGGAACTGACCGACGTCGCCGACCAGTTGCTCAAGGAGCGGATTCAGCGATTTCCGGGCGTCGGGTCGGTCATTATCGGCGGAGAACGGCGTTACGCCATGCGCGTCTGGCTGGATCCTCTGCGCATGGCCGCACATCGACTGACGACACAGGACGTCGAGTCGGCAATCCGGCGGGAAAACGCCGAGATCCCCGGGGGAAGAGTCGAAGGAGGGGGGCGCGAGTTTGCCGTTCGCACGCGTGGCGAACTCTCCAGGCCGGAGGAATTCGGTGCTATCATCGTCGCGCAGAAAGAAAACGACGTCGTGCGGCTACGCGACTTCGCGGAGGTAACAGTCGGCGCGGCGAATGAACGGACCGTTGTGCGTTATAACGGCGACCAGGCCGTCGGTGTGGGCATTGTCAAGCAGTCGAAGGCCAGCACCGTCGATGTCGCCGCAGAGGTCCGCGCGGCGTTGCCGGATCTGAAGAACCTGCTCCCCGACGGGATGAAACTCGACATTGCGTATGACTCGTCCACATTCGTGAACGAGTCGATCGCGGAAGTCCAGGAAACATTGCTCATCGCCATGTGTCTTGTCGTGCTGGTCGTGCTGGCCTTTCTGAAAAGCATCCGTGCAACGACGATTCCCACGCTGGCGATCCCTGTTTCCATCATCGGCGCACTCGCCGTGGCCTACTTCGCCGGCTTCACCATCAATATTCTGACCCTGCTTGCACTCGTGCTCGCGATCGGCCTCGTGGTCGACGACGCCATCGTCGTGCTCGAAAACGTGTTCCGGCACATGGAAATGGGAAAAACACGCCACCAGGCGGCCCTCGACGGCAGCAAGGAGATCGGCTTTGCCGTCATCGCGACAACCGTCGCCCTCGTCGCGGTCTTCGTGCCCCTTGCTTTTCTCACCGGATCGGTGGGAAGACTCTTCAATGAATTCGGCATTTCCGTTGCCGTCGCTGTCTTGATCTCCGGCTTCGTCGCACTGACCCTGACACCAATGCTTTCCTCGAAGATCCTGATGCCATTGCACGGCACCGGGACCGGCTGGGCATCCCGCTCGTTCGACGCGTTCTTCGCGTGGCTGAATCGCTTCTATGACCGGTCTCTGAGGGGGGCGCTCGGTCACCCCGTGCTGATCGTGGGGGGCGCGTTCGTGGCAATACTCGCGAGCGTGCTCCTCTTCTGGCTTCTTCCAAGTGAGCTGGTCCCTGTTGAAGATCGGGGCTTCGGGTTCGGCATCGTGATCGCGCCCGAAGGATCCACCCTGGACTACACCGACAGGTATATGAAAGAAGTCGAGGCCCGCCTGCTGGCCCTCCCGGAGCGGCGCGCGGTCTTTTCCGCCCTCGGGCTGGGCTTTGGCGGACCGGGGAATGTCACCAACGGGTTCATGTTCGTGGCTTTGAAACCCCGGGCCGAGCGCGACAAATCCCAGCAACAGATCGTACAGGAATTGTTCCCCAGCTTGATCGCGATTCCTGGCGTTCTCGCTTTCGTGGTCAACCCACCAAGCCTCGCCGGGAGCGCCGGTTCAAACCCCGTGGAATACGTTCTTCAGGGGGAAACGTACGAGGACCTGAGCAAGGCCGTCGGCACAATGATGGGCGAGGCGTCCAGACTTGGATACCTGGTCAATATGGACAGCGACCTGCGGCTGAATAAACCGCAACTTGACATCCACATTGACCGTGAACGCGCGGCCGGGGTGGGCGTTTCCGTGTCTGATGTCGGTTTGACTCTTGAGACGTTCCTGGGGGGACGGACGGTCACCAATTTCAAGCGGGGCACCAAGCAGTACGATGTCATCCTTCAGATGAAACCGCAGGCGCGCGCTACGCCGGACGCGATTCAGGATATCTACCTCCGGGCCCCGGGCGGCCTGGTACAGCTGGCCAACGTCGTGAAGGTCGATGAGACCGTCGCCCCGAAGGAACTCAATCATTACAATCGCGTCCGTTCGGCCACCATTAGTGCGAGCCTGGCCCCCGGCGTCAGCCTCGGGCAGGCACTCGATGATCTGGACCGCATTGCCAGGGAGAAGTTGCCGGCAGGCATCAAGCGGGACTTCGGCGGTGAGTCCCTCGAATACAAATCCTCGAGCTCCAGCCTCTATCTGATGTTCCTGCTCGCCATTCTGTTCATCTACCTCGTCCTCTCCGCCCAGTTTGAAAGCTTCGTGCACCCGCTGACGATTCTGCTCTCTGTTCCCCTGGCCGTGTTCGGAGCGCTGCTAACCCTGTATCTGTTCGGACAAAGCCTGAACATCTATTCGCAGATCGGCCTGATCATGCTCATCGGCCTTGTCACCAAGAATGCCATTCTCATCGTGGAGTTCGCAAACCAGCTTCGTTCTCGCGGACAACCCGTCATCGAAGCCACCGTGCAGGCTGCCACGATTCGACTCCGGCCGATTCTGATGACTTCTTTTGCCACGATTTTCGGAGTTCTGCCGATTGCCATCGGTCTGGGTGCCGGAGCAGAGTCGCGCCGCCCGCTGGGCCTGGCGGTAGTCGGAGGTTTGTTCTTTTCCACGTTCCTGACGCTCATGATCGTCCCTGTGGTGTACACACTTCTGGCCCGGTTTACGCGTGTGCGGCAGCCGGGCGAGGCGCGGCTGACCGATGCGGAGATGCCGTCCCTCCCACTGGTCGGAACGACATCCGCGATCGACACGATCGCCGTCGGAAAGTGACCGGTGGATCTGAGTCCCGCTGCGTGTACAAGAACGGAGACGGTCTGATAGGGATAGTTCTTGCAGCCGCTGAAATCCCACTGTCCCACCGTGTTGTGGCACGGGCATAGACCGCTCATGGCCGCGCACGAGTCGTGCGGCCTCCGATTCCATGCTTCCCCGGGGACTTATCCAACCCTCCTGCATTTTTGACGCCTTGAACCCTTGCATTTTGTCTGCCCAAAAGAGAACATTCTCTAGCCCAAGTATCGTCAGAGAGTCTGTTTGGAAACTTAATACGTTAACTTTGCCTGGAGATGCTCTCACAATGGCCGGTGTATTGACACCACGGGTGTCGTCATTTCGTACGACATCGCCAGGTCAGCCGCACAGTGGGTTCCCAACTCGACTGGGTACTATACTGAAGCTGAGCTACGGGCTAAGATTCACCACAATGACACCGTGAAAGGACGAGTTCCAGCCGACACGTTGGAACTACTTCGGGGACACGCATTGGCCTCGGTTGCCGGCATGTCTTCAGACACCGTCTGTCTGGGAGCAGATATGGGCGCGTTCGTTTATTCCTGCTACATTTATCAGGCAGACTCGTCGAAGTTCCGCAGGATCATG
>Ga0326726_10000311_pt1 | contig 46430 bp, 46 predicted proteins | sample MHFenrmetagenome_2_FD_207603 | JGI IMG/M metagenome (GOLD analysis project Ga0326726, IMG submission 207603) | Lab enriched peat soil microbial communities from Michigan Hollow, Ithaca, NY, United States - MHF15MN | ecosystem: Environmental > Terrestrial > Soil > Wetlands > Peat | place: USA... | reverse complement strand
AATTTGATAGTTCAGGTTCCTCTTCTGAAACTGGAAATAATTGGATTTATTCGGATTTTTGCAAAGGATTCACCCATTATTTGGATCATTCAAATGATTTGATAGTTCAGGTTCCTCTTCTGAAACTGGAAATAATTGGATTTATTCGGATTTTTGCAAAGGATTCACCCATTATTTGGATCATTCAAATGATTTGATAGTTCAGGTTCTTCTTCTGAAACTGGAAATAATTGGATTTATTTGGATTTTTACAAAGGATTCACCCATGATTTGAGCCATTCAAATGATTTGATAGTTCGGGTTCTTCTTCTGAAATTGGAAATAATTGGATTTATTTGGATTTTTACAAAGGGTTAACCCATGATTTTCCGGCTACTAACGAGGCGAATCCGGGGTACTTTGCATCCTTAACCTGGAGCCAGTCATTTCTTTGTGGAGCGTCTGCCTTGGATCCCCACCAAAATCTCATGAATTACGGTAAATGAATGTATCATCTTATATCAGGGAAGAAAATTTCCATGAGTTATTATAATAGAATTCATCGATATTCACCGTCTCTGATAATCACTTCATTCCTCATGTAGATTTTCCACTAATTATACTATGCAACAGAGAAGCCAATCGAAATTCTATGAGCAGACCTAACGGGAGAAAAAATGATGTTGTTTAGATATAGCATCATATGGTTTATATGCAAGGATATCCAGAGATTTTACCAAATTTTTTTAAATAATTTCAACTCGGGTGGCACGACAATTTAATGAGAAAAATGAGGTTAAAACGAAGAAGAGGCCAGAATTATCGTTATCTGTGACTAGCGAATTGAAGGTTTTGCCTGGTTATTGAATCGCAGGAAAAAAAGGAATGATATGCACAATCCCATTTTTTAAAATAAATCCACATCACATTATTTCTCATCGTTATCGGAAAGCGGGAAAAACTGTTGATAAACCTGTCTTCGTTCGTCAATATCGGTATGCAGGTAAATTTCCGTTGTCTTGATAGAGGTGTGGCCAAGATTTTCCTGAACAACTCTGAGATTTTTTGATCGTTTATAAAGTTCGCTTGCATAGCTGTGCCGTATTTTATGTGGTGTTATCCCCGAAGGTGCGTAATGCTTGAAGATATGTTGTATAGCTCGTGATGAAATATTTTTACCCTGCTGACCTACAAAAACCGGTCCGACGATCCTATTGCCGATGAATTTCAGGATATCGGCGAGGGTATCATCATCGACAAAAACAGTTCTGATCTTGTCACCTTTTCCCCGAATTCTGATGGTATGTTCGTCAAAATCGATATCTTCGATATTCATATTACAGAGTTCAGATACACGGACGCCGGTAGCATAAATGGTTCTGACGATGAGTTTGTCACGAGGGTCTTCAATCGAATCAAGCAGTCGTAGAACCTGGTTATGCTTGAGATATTTAACATCCTGTTGTTTGATCCGAGGTCGATCGATACCAGTAAGCGGGTTGGACGTGACTGCCCCTTGCGTAAAAAGGAAGCGGTAGAATGAGCTGAGCGTGGATATGATACGGTGAAAAGTTTTGGGTTTGTATGTCTGCATCGATGACACAAATGAGAGGAAATCGGTAATAATTACTGGCGTCACCACTACATCAGTATCAAGCCGGGCATTTTCAAAGTCTTTCCAGTAGATAACAAGTTTTGTCACGTCAGTGTGACGGCGCAACCAGACATAATAAGCAAAGTGTTTGATTACCTGCTCATAGCTGTTGAGCGTGCGGGGGGAGTAATTACGCATCCGCAGGTAGGTGCGGTAGCTTTTAAGCCATTCCGAAAAATACCCGCTTTCCATGGTCTAATCTATCTTATCTCAAATAAATAAAGGTTTGCGCAGAATACCTATTCTGCGCAAGTCTGAAATGGCTGTATCTCGATGCTGCTTGGAATGCCAACCTGCAAATGCCTACACAATATTTATTGCTCTATAAGGTAATCGCGATTGCTTGGACTTATTTTTTAACTTTACCAGGATCAAAAAAAAGTTCCTCATTAGATCTGTGAAATATCAAAACATGGGTTTTTTCTTTGGGGAGGGTAGAATCTATACCCCACCTATTAAAAACCCTGCCAGAAGCACGCTATTGGGATCTATCGTCGGAAGTAAAATAGATTCCGGGCTACACACGGTCAACATAAAAAGAAGGATGCAACTAAAACCTGAAAAAAAATAATCGCTCGTAATAGTTTGATCTGCAAACAAAGAAAAGGATCATATATACCCACGAGGAATTATCAATTTTTCCAGGCGAAAAATACGGGCGATCAGGCGTTATTCTCATACCATGGAAGATCTAAAAACCATATCAAAAATCCATAAAGGAGTCCGATTTTTCTGGAATTTTTTTAATGACCACATGCGATCTTGAACCTGCTTTTAGTCGGTCCGCTATTTGTATGACGAACTAAAAATAAGATCCTTTCAGATTATTATCCGCAGTTAAAAATACAGGTGGCATCGGTAAATTCAAGTTTACGCTTACGTTGAAAAATGCACTTTTTTAAATAAATTGAAAGAAAACCTGATTATTTATTTATTGGCATATTATTTATCAGACATTTGTGAAAGGGGTATGAACTAAAAATTACCCTGAAAATTCATAAGGATTTCATTAAAAAGGATTACCGGAAAAAATTATTCATCGATATCTGCTGGTAAACCCGGATAAACGAGTTCCGTCGAGATAGATGGGTTTTATATTATAAATACGGTTAGAGAATCGTTCCATGTAAAACCCTAAAGTGATGATCTTTTTAAGGAAATTTGTTGAAAATAATTGATTGGTGGAAAGTTTATTAACCCCATCCCCCCCAATAAACCATATGATGCTATATATAAAAAGCATTTTTTTGCCGGGTTTCTTTATGTCACACTATTTTTGGAATAATCAGGTTAACCATGAAAAGGCTACCAGGAATCGATAAAAAAAAGTATTGGTGAATTTTTCTGGATTGACCATTATCGATGAAAACAGCAAAAGTATAAACAAAAAAAACCTGCTAAGATTTTTTGAAATCACGAAAATAACTTCGTCGGGATACGAGTAGGTAAAATTGAAGGATTGAGATCTTATGTAGTACTGGCTTCTCGTATCTTCTTCAACACTCACTCCCTTTACCGAACAGGCATTAAGCAAGGTAAAGAAAACGACAAATTTCACGAAAGGCAGTATTTTACAATATGGGGCATTTAAAGACTATTCTTCTTCTTCTTTTTTTGTGTCGACGCATCAGTGTTGACCAGAAAAAAATTTCATGTGCTGCAGTTACAATCTATTCAATAAATATAGTCTTAATGTTCAAGCATACCCGGTCGATTCGAATTAAATTCTTTCGTTAAAATCTTATAAAAAAATCAGAAAAGGACAAAAAAAGTCTTTACTCCTGTCTTTTAAAAAAATTTTCCTGTTTTCAGACGCATTTTTGTCAAAAAATTTTAGAGAGAGTTATTACAATTTTAATAACAATAAACCACATAATGCTATACACAAATCAGGCTAGACAGGTTCAAGCACTCATACTCAGTTCGTAGGTAAACCACAGATATCGGGAAGGTATTAAAAATGGATGATTCTCGTATTCGTCAGGAAATCAACAAATATAAAAAATTTAAAAAAGTTGATGGGGCTACGTATCGAAAAGTAAACCAGTTTCTGCGTAAAAGGACCTACATAACGGCACGGGAGTGGGCACTCGCACGGTTGTGTACGGATTTCCGTACTTCCGGAGGTGCAGAGATGACCTTTATTGGAAATCATCTCCCGGAACTTGTCCCGTTTATGGAAGATACCTATACTCCTCAGGCTGTCAACCAAGCGCGTAACTCATTCAAAAAGAAGGTGAGAAAAGCAAGCGCCACATTTTTCTATGGAGCAATGTGTGGGTTTTTTACCACCGATGAACTTGATGATCTGCTCTTTGAAGCAAGCGAGGTGGCACGGTTTCTTCTCGAAGTTGAAGGAACGACCCTGGATATTGATGAAGAAATAGATATTGAGGACCGGATCACCAAAGTGATGAGAAGCGTTGGGGAAGCAGCAAAAACTATTCTTAAGTCACGGGCAGAAGAGGGGGACGTCTCGCCACAAAAACCCATAACAGATAATTATTCCGTTATTAATCACGCGCCGGGAACAGACAAAACAGGAGAAGATAAAACACCTGAAGACATGGATCCCACGCCAAGTGCTCAATCCAGAGAAATAATACAGACACCAGAAAAAATTCTTCCGGTAATAGATAAAAAAATTGCCTTAGAGGGATCAATATCAACGATATTTATTTCAGGAGATCCTAGATCAAATAATCAAGGAAAGATTTCAAATAACACAGCGGAAGAAATAAAAACTAACCTTTTAGGAAAATAATGGAATAAATAGTACAAATCAAAATTAATTAAGATCGTTCATACAGGAGATACACGTATGAAAATTATCCAGATTGTCGGAAACTCAAATTCAGGTAAGACAACATTTATTAAAAATCTGATCCCAGAGCTCAAAAAAAAAGGAAATGTTGCGGTTATCAAACATCTGGGAGATCATTTATTCGATACCGAGGAGGGAAAAGACACCACTGTTTTTTTTGATGCCGGTGCAGACATATCTGTAGGAATAGACTCCGAAAAGGCAGTAGCTGCAATACGTAAGAACACACTGGACAATATTTTGGGTATGCTTCTCGATCAGGAGATGGACTTTGCTATAATTGAAGGCTTTAAACAACGATCGTTTCCCAAAATAGTTATCGGTAGTTTGCCTGCAGATACCTGTATCCTGTCAAATCCTTCAGTTAATGAGGTCATGACATCGCTCAATCTCTTCGAAAATTTTTGCAAATTAAAAAAAGAATAATCGGAGCAAGAATACATGCAAGCTACAAAATTTCAGAAACGTCTGTTTGGTACCAATGGAGTAAGAGGTATTGTTGGTAAAGATCTGACGCCGGAACTAGTACTAACAATTGGCGAAGCACTCGGAACAATGCGGAAAGGATGCATTGCAGTTGGAAGAGACACGCGGACATCCGGTGAAACGCTCGTAAAAGCGGTTAAATCCGGCCTGCTTGCTACAGGTTGTAATGTTGTTGATTGCGGCATCCTGCCAACCCCGGCACTTCAATATCTCATCAAAGAGCAGTTTGATGGGGGAGTAATGATAACCGCATCGCATAATCCACCTGAATATAATGGCGTCAAGATCATAGAGGCCGATGGCACGGAAATGGGTGATGAGGAAACACTAAAACTCGAACAACTGATATTTGAACCTTCATTTTCTCCTAAATCGTGGGAATACATCGGGCAAGAAACAAATACCCCTTATCTCGTCAGCAAATACATTCAGGCAATTGTGCATCATTTCCCTGACAAGGTAGGATCAGGAATAACCGTTGTAGTTGATCCGGGATCCGGTCCTGCATGTCTCACAACACCACAGATCCTCACCGAAATGGGATGCAGGGTGCTCACACTCAATGGAGTGATAGACGGGACATTTCCCGGGAGGTTACCTGAACCTTCTCCTGATGGTCTCAAAGAGCTGGCCGAACTCGTAGTCAGCAGTGGAGCAGCGTTCGGCGTTGCGCACGATGGTGATGCAGATCGGGCTGTATTCATCGATGAGAATGGACGATTTGTTGAAGAAAACAGGGAATTTGCTCTGGTGGCACAGCATATATGTCATCAGAAAAAAGGAACAGTGGTCACTCCGGTTAGTACATCACTCGTAGTGGAAATGGTAGTGAAAAATGAAGCCTGCACGATTACTTACACACCGGTTGGAAGTATCTATGTTGCACGGACTATGCGGTCACTCATAGAGTATGGAGATACGGTCGTATTTGGAGGCGAAGGCAACGGAGGACTTATATTCCCCGATCACCAGTTCTGCCGGGATGGAGGCTTGACGGCCGCAATGATGGTTTTCATTCTTGCTTTGACAGGTCAACAACTCTCGACACTGGTGAGCGCATTGCCGAAACGTTCCATGATCAAGGATAAAATCAGCACATCAAACGGAATGAACGTGCTTGAATCCCTCAAAAAGGTATATTCTCAGGATTCCCTCGACCTGACAGACGGCGTAAAAATTTTACGGAAAGATTCATGGGCACTTGTCCGTGCTTCTGGTACGGAACCCATAATTCGGATTATTATAGATGCGGATTCTCATAACCATGGGCAGGTTTTTTACAATGAACTAATGGACCATATCTCTGAAATTATCAATAAATAGTTTACCAATATCCTAATCTTTTGACAATCATGAAAATGATTTATCCGTTATTGCAAAAAAATTTCATTTTTTTTTCGGGGAAAATTTGCGAAATAATTGATATTTTTGCCGATTGTGTAAAAATAATATGATTTTTAGGGGATTTTCTGAAAAAAATCGGAAATTTTCTTCAATTATGAAAAAAAAAATTAAATTTAAGCGTAAATCAAAACAAAAAATTTAATTACTATTTGAGTTAAATTGTGTTTATTAACCCATAGTTTCATATCTGTGATATAAGAATGGTCAACTCTTCCGAAATTATCAAAAAGGTTCATCAGGCCCTGTCAGCTGAAGATTGGATAATTGTAGAGTCTGGTATAGCAGAAATACATCAGGATAAAGGAAAAGGGGCACAAAAAACCCATATTAAAGAGATTAACAGACTGATCACAAACACTGCTTTTAAAAAAAATAAACCTGAACTTTTGCTTGCTCTGCCAGATCTCCCGGGTAATGATATTGATGATTTATTCTCTCAGATAGTACAGCAATTCATTATAACAAAAGATGAAAAATGGTTAAAAACTGTTTATGTGCTGTCAGAAAGATTAAGTAAAAAAAGTCATCAGTCCCGGGTCATTGCGATGATGGCACAAGCCCTCATCAGTGCCGGTGTTCATGAATCCAATGCGGAATTCATCGATCATGGTATTAAGCTACTCGAACGGATCAGTTTCCAGAAATATCGATCCGATATCATGATCGATATTATTCCTCTTCTGATCGATTGGGCGATTACAACCCGTGATGAAAAACTCCTCTATCAATCACATCATATCATTGAAGAAATCAGCGATATATCAAAACGGGCAGTGTTGCATGCAGAACTTGCAAAAGCATTGGCAACTGTGGCTATTCTTGAAAAAAACCGTATATTATTTATTGACAGTATCCACAGTGCAACCAAAATTCACCAGAAGATCCGAAGGCAGGCATGTATTTCATCTATCATTGAAAAGGGAGTTAAGTCTGTTTTCGGAAAAGAAATATTGGATATTTCGCTCTTTATACAAAATTTTGATGCACTTTCGCCTGAGATACAACTTGAAATTGTGAATGCCCTGACCGAACAGCTCTTGGACCGGGAAAAGGATAAAATTCACATAATCACTATTCTTCAGACCATTTGTGAAAGAATACCTTTTGTCACCCATACCCTTGTCATCGATCTTCTTAAAAAAGCAGAGATGTCAGGAGAATTTTGGTATCTTTCCTCTGCCATAAACCTTCATCAGCTCTTTTTGAATACTGAGGCTTATCCTCTCAGGGAACTGGTCCGTGCGGGTATTTCTGTTGCAAAGCATTCAAACAATATGCATGTCCTCTCAGATCTTATTCCCATTATTGATAAGAACAGCAATACGGTCGTTTTATCAAGGATATACCTTCAATTTTCCCAGATTATGCTTTCTTCCGGGGATTTTACCTCTGCAATCGAGATATTTAAAAAAATAAGCCACGAGACAGAAAATCTTCCTCAGTATGAAGACAATCTCACACACTTGCTGAAAACAGGAATTTTTCGGCACAGTATACCGCTCGTCAACGAGATGATCCTCAAACCATTGAATGAGGATATAGTTCATAAATCAATTTATCGGGCTATTATAGAATTGAGTACTGATGACCCGTTTAATGATATAATTTCTCATATTCATTCTATTACCGACCTCATCCGCCTGCATCCCCTGCAGGACCATCTGCTTCTTGAAAGTATAACAATTCTCATCAACCGGGGATTTCTCGCATTACATGATCCCTATATCCTGATACGAATGGCCGAATTCATTAAGGAACACCACCTTAAGGAAGAAGCAATAGCAAACATCGCGCTGCAAATTGCAAAAATTGGAGTGAAAATAAAAAACCGCGACTATCTCCAAAGAGCGGTAGGTCTTACTTGCGATATCAATGGTCAGGACATCCGTTCTGTAGCTCTGAGCGGAATAATCGATGAGGCCTCAATTTTTGCTGCACAACAAGGGGATCTGGACCTTCTCCTCAGGATGAGAGAATGGATCAACTCCCTGCTTGAAAAAAATCTTGCCGAAAATGCGATGGTGAATATAATTGATGGGGTAATACAATATGCAATCGACAAACATTCTCCTGCTGCTCTTGAACAGGCATATAAAATCGCAAAAGATATCGGCGATCCCGGGTTAAAAACCCAACAATTTGGGAGAATTGCCGAGTGTTTCGTAACAATCGGATGTATCCTTTTAAAAGAGCCAAAATCCCGTGCAGACGCGGAGGTTTTTTCATCAGAAATATATCCATTCGAACGAGGATTATCAATAATAAAAGAGAATGTTAAAAAACCGCGAATATCGCTCAAGATCGCAGGATTGATTGATATTCTTATATCCTATTCATCTGTGAGCGATAACCCGGATTATATCATACCCCTGGCAATGTATGCTGTTGAAATCGAAAATCCTCTGGAAAGAGATGCCATGATGTCCCGGATCATTTCAAATCTTAACTATAACGTTACCTATCCGGACTCAACGGATCCCTACGAAATTATGGCATTTCTCCTCCAGAGAAACGAGCATTCGACATCAAACCCGCTCATGATTGTTCTGATTTTCCGCTTTCTCCAGCTGATTAACGATCCCTATATGGAGCTTTCCGGGATGTGCAATCTTGCAGAAACGTACATCAAATTACACGATTTCGATCATGCACAGGAAATTTTAAACGATGTCTACAAATCACTCCCAAAGATTCCTGCTGAATACAAAAAAGTTCTCATCCTCTCTGACCTTACTATACTGTTTAGCACTATCGATCCACAAAAAGCAAAAAAGTGCCTTGATCAGGGTATCGAACGGCTAAACACTGTCGAAGTTGACAAAAATCCGATGGCAAGAAAACGGATTGTATTGGCAATTGTCCAGATGAATGTCATTGAACCGAACAGCGAATTGATTAATGTTGCCTTACAGGTTTCATCAAAAATCACCGAGCCTGTTGACTATGTAGATTCGCTTATTGCCGTATTCAGTATGACCAAAAATGACAGGGATCGAGGTAAAACAATATTGACCAGTATGTCCGAAGCTGTCGAAAGGATTCCTTCACCGTATGAAAAAGCATCAGCCCTTCTTGATATCATCCCGCTCGCACTATCATACAGCGATGACGATACTCCGGGGATTTTGCTTAAGAAAGCGGATACATTAACCAGAAAGATAAACATTCCACAAATTGCTGACACAATACGTGACAAAATTGCTCAGATGTATGTTATGCTCTACCATAAACACAATAATACAAAATACCTGCAATATGCGAAAGAAGTTACAAAAACAATAGAAAATGACGAAATACGGCTCCATCGCCTCACACAGATGGGACTTAAAGATACCTATGAAACACCAGCTCAATATGAAAAAATCAAAGATCTGTTTGAAAAAATAGTTGAAGATGGCGCCCATCCGAACCAGATCACTTCACTGGAAAAATTGATACGTTCAGTAACGGATCGTGGAAAAGGAGCGATTCTTTTCTGTGATATTGCTGTTCTGTTCAGAAAAGAAGGGATGGAAAAAATATCCAACCGTTTGCTACAAAGTGCAATAAAAGAGGCACGGATAATCCGACCACTTTCCCGGAGAGCTTTTATCATGTGTGATATTGCAATGAAAACACATGCTGCTGGTTCTGAGAAGACCGCACAAGAGGTTCTTGATCTTGCAATTGACGCTGCAACGAATATCCGGCAGTCCTCACTTCGCGATGAAGTTTTTGACGAACTCGGTCTTGCCATTAAACTTATGCAGGGGATGTAATGGTGAAGACCGTTGAAATTTTTATCAGCGGGAGGGTTCAAAAAGTTGGGTTCAGGGCGTGTGTGAGAAGGATTGCAACTGATTTACACGTTACCGGTACAGTCATAAATCTTCCCGATGGAAGAGTTCATATATATGCATCCGCAGAGTCAATGATTCTTGAAAAATTTATTTCAATGATATATAGCTGTCCACGTGCTGTGATACGTGATTTGCGAACCTCCGATATTTCTTTTATGACTTTTAATGACTTTTCAATCATTAAAGGAGAAGGGCGGCTCAGTACCGGACTCTGAATTCACCGTTTTTGGTGATCGCTTGAGAGAAACTATAGACTAGTTCATCAATTTTTTCATTAATTATTGAGGAATGAAATATTCCGATCATTTGTTGCATGAGTTCATCCGAGAGTATACATCGGTTTGGCGTCTGTTCATAATCAGATGGTGAAAGAGATTCCCTCGCGATCTGAAATATTATCTTGTCAATCATTGCTGCTTTCAGAGGGTCGATAAGATCCTGTACGAGGCAGCCTTTCCCTTCATAAATCAAGCCAAAATCAGGGTCTAGTCGGGCTCCAATAAGAGAGACACAACAATTACCAAACAGCATTGCGTACCCGAATGAAAGCATTGCGTTTATTGGATCTGAATGGGGCCGTACTGTTCTTCTCCTGAATCCGAAATCCGGGGGGGTATTCCGCGACATTATCTCGTAATACATATCTGAAGTCAGCCGGTGTAATCTTTTTATTTCATCGAGTTTGATCAAATACTGAAGTTCTTCCTGAGCTTTATGAAGAAATTCCTGTTCACCTTCATAGAACAGATGAGTATTCTGGCTCTCCTGAACATATTGAATCGCAAAGAGACGGGATTTTATTGCGGCTTGTGCAAGGGTAATAGCATAACGATGCCGGGGGATAGCCTGCTGTATTCTATGGATCTCCGTATCACTGAGGTCTCCAAAGGGCCGGATAATTCCTATTGGATTGCCATCGGGTTCAAAAAAAGATATAAATGCACCTTTTTTCACGAGATTTACAATCGTAGACGAGCTGATGGTGTGACCACCCATAACAAGCAGGTTTTTTATCGAATCTAGTGGATATTCCTCAACACCATTTTTTTTCTGAATAATCAGTTTTTTCTGTGTGGATTTTATATGGACACCAAAGCCACTTACCAATAACCAGGGATAATCCATTACCATCCACCTCGGTAAAAATATTTTACGCAACTAATCTAATTACTACGCCATTTCCTCCTGATTAATTCATCGTTTTTTAGCCAACAGACAATTCCGGGATAAATTCCGCTAATTTTTTGAGAATGTTGTGTTATCAATACCATTTACGTAGATTCGGTGTATTTAAACAGTAACAAACGCCATATATTTTCTGTGAAGCAATAGTATAACAGGGGCAGTTCATGTTCTGGGATAAGAAGATAGAAACAATAAAGTCTGACGAATTAGAGGTTCTTCAGCTAAAACGTCTGAAAGCAACACTCAGTCAGGTACAGCATGTTGCATTTTACCGGAATCTTCTCTCAGGCGCCAGCGTGAAACCATCATCAATCAGAACACTGGAGGATATTCAAAAAATCCCTTTTACCAAAAAACAGGATCTCAGGGATGGATATCCCTTCGGTTTCTTTGCCGTCCCCATGAAAAAAATCGTACGGATTCATACAACATCCGGTACAACGGGAAAACCAACAGTCGTCGGGTATACCCAAAAAGACCTTGACACCTGGGCAGGTCTCATAGCCCGGAACATGACCATGGTTGGCGTTGGCAAAAATGATATCTTCCAGAATATGGTGAATTATGGCATGTTCACCGGAGGTCTCGGCTTTCACTACGGGGCAGAAAAAATTGGTATGACGGTAATCCCAAGCGCAACTGGCAATACAAAACGCCAGATCGAAATGATCATGGATTTCGGAGTGACTGCAATCCATTGTACACCCAGTTATGCGATGCACCTCTCTGAAGTAGCAGAAGAAATGGGTGCATCTCTCGATAGTCTCAGGACCGGTATTTTTGGTGCTGAACCATGGTCGGAAAGCGTACGTCAGACTCTTGAAAAACGACTTGGAGTAACTGCCTATGATTCATATGGGTTAAGCGAGCTTTTCGGACCTGGCGTTGCGTTTGAATGCCCTGAACGTGATGGGCTACATATCTGGCATGATAGCTTTTACGTCGAGATTATCGATCCGAACACCGGAGAACATGTATCAGAGGGGGAACGTGGGGAACTCGTAGTGACTCCGCTTGTCAAAGAAGCCATGCCGTTGTTGCGCTACCGCACGGGAGATGTCACAATGAAGATGGAGGATGGCTGCCTGTGCAGACGGGGACAAAAAATCGCAAGAATCACCGGGAGAAGTGATGATATGCTGGTAATCCGTGGAATCAACGTGTTCCCGTCACAGATAGAGCATGTCCTTTTGAAGATACCTGAGGTTGGCAATCAGTTTATGGTATATATTGACAGAATTAATCATCTGGATGAGATGACTGTCGAAGTTGAAATTAACCGTGAGTATTTCAGCGGTGAACTTGCGGATCTTGCAAGACTGCAGAAAAAAGTTGTAAAAGAACTTCGGGACGCTCTTGAGCTCAGGACAACGGTAAAACTCGTTGAGCCAGGTTCCCTGCCACGGTTTGAAGGAAAGGCAAAGCGAGTGATTGATCGAAGAGAGGCGATTTGATGAAGAGCTGGGATCCACGAATCGAGGAGATGCCAAAAGAAGATCTCCACAGGATGCAGTATAAACTGTTAAAAAGTCTTGTCTACAGGCTTTACAGTTTTTCTCCCTTTTACCATGAGAGGATGAAAGAGCAGAAGGTCCATCCGGATGACATCCGTGTGCTGTCCGATGTAAAAAAACTCCCGTTCATGTTCAAGCGGGACCTGAGGGACAATTATCCGGATAAAATATTTACATCAACCCAGGAGGAACTTGTCCGCTATCATGTTTCATCCGGCACTACCGGGAAACCGACAGTCGTAGGATACACCCAAAATGACCTGAATACCTGGACAACATCGCTTGCCCGTGCCCTGACCTCTATTGGCCTGGGCAGGGGAGATGTAATCCAGGTAAGTTACGGCTATGGTCTGTTCACCGGCGGTCTTGGAATGCACTATGGGGCAGAACGTATTGGTGCTACCGTATTACCGACTAGCGTAGGAAATACTGAACGCCAGATTGAACTGATGCAGGATCTCGGTGCAACTGCGATTGCCTGCACACCTTCGTACCTCCTCCATATCGGTGAAGTCGCAGAAAAGATGGGTGTGGATATCAAAAAAGATACAAAACTCCGCACGGGGATTTTAGGGGCTGAACCCTGGACGAATGGAATGCGTACACGTATCGAAGACTGGCTGGGAATAAAGGCATATGATATCTATGGCACAAGTGAACTTTCAGGACCAATGTTTACCGAATGTATGGAGCAAAAGGGTTTTCATGTCTGGTCAGATATTGCCCTCGTCGAAATTATCGATCCGCAGACGGGGGAGTCTCTTGAACCCGGACAAAAAGGTGAACTCACGATCACCATCCTTCAGAAAGAAGCACTTCCGATGATCCGGTATCGCATCGGGGATATTACGACAATGGATGATACCATCTGTGCCTGCGGCAGGACACATCCCAGAATCCAGAGAATACAAGGCAGAGTCGATGATATGTTAATCATACGGGGTATCAATGTATTCCCGTCACAAGTTGAGTACGCCTTGATGGCGATACCCGAAGTTGGTCAGCATTTCCAGATTGTGGTTGAACGAAAGGGGTCCCTTGATGATATGTTGGTCCGTGTCGAGTTAACCAAGGACTCATTCAGTGATAAAATCAATGATCTTATGCAGGTACGGCAGAAAGTAGAGCACCGGCTCAGGAATTCATTGAACGTGAATGTCAATGTTGAACTCGTGGAACCAGGCTCATTACCCAGATTTGAGGGAAAAGCGAAAAGAGTTATTGACAAGAGGTCGTTGTAAATGGACACACAAAAGTTTGTGATAAGGCAGATTTCGATATTTTCTGAAAACCGCCCGGGGCGGCTTGCCGCAATTGCGCATGCATTGGGTGAGGAAAAGATCAATATTCTTGCTTTCAGTATTGCCGAAGCAAATGGGTTTGGGGTAGTCAGGGCCCTTGTGGATCATCCTGAAAGAGCCCATGACAAACTTTTATCTCTTGGATTTAATGTAGCGTTCACGGATGTGATCGCAGTGCGGATGAAAGACCAGCCGGGCGGACTGTATGAAGTTGCAAAGATTCTTGGAGACGCCGGAGTCAATATCGAATATTCCTATGCCTACTCCGGGAAAGAAGGAGCAGTGCTTATTCTCCGTGTTGACCTGGTTGAAGAGGCAATACAAAAGATCAGGAATTCAGGGGCTACACTTCTGGAACGTTCGGTGTTTCACTAGGTAAAAAATTCACTTCTTTTCCCATTTTATCAGTTCTGCAACTTCAGAAAGAGTACTCCCCCTGCGAATCTCTTCCCGGATCCTTTCTTCATTTTTCCTGACCTCCAATGCCCTGCGTGCAATTTCATATGCACGCTCAGCCGGTATCACAACCACGCCACTTTCATCTCCTATAATCCAGTCACCGGGACGAACATACTGGCCTCCACACCGGATTTCGGCATTGATCTCACCGAATCCTTTGGGCTCTCCAGCGTTTGGCACAACAGCTTTTGCAAAAATCGGGAATTTCAATAGTCTTATATCGTCGACATCCCGTACAGCACCATCAATAACAACACCGGATATTCCTTTTTTCACACAGCTGAGTGTAGCAAGCTCTCCCCAGGGTGCTACATGGGTCGCTCCATCGTTGTTGATCACAATTACTTCATTTTTTCCGGCTATATCAATGGCTTCTACAGGTTTTGCCCAGTCCCCGGCAAATGTCTGGACGGTTACCGCCCTTCCCACCAACTTTACATTGCCACAGATCGAAACGATTCCTGACATCGCCCCTTTCCGGTGCATTGCATCCGTGATATTTGGAGCAGATACCTGCATAAGAAGGGAGCGAATTTCTTCATCAGGTAATTTTTTTTCAATAGATCGTATCGAGGGATTATCCATTGATGAACGGATCTTTTTTGTCGATCCGGTTACATCTGCGGATCGGACAATCCAGCCTCCCACGATAACAATATCCGCACCCGACTGCACCGCATCTCCGGCACCCGCCGCATCAATTCCTCCCGCAATCGCGAGAGGAATATGAACCTTATCAGATAAGGATGCCAGAAGGTCGAGGGAACTCTTACCAGTCATCTGCTGGTCAATACCCACATGAGCACAAAGAATATCTACACCCATCGCCTCAAGTTCACCGGCACGGGAAACGGGATCTTTGACATTGATCAGATCAGCCATTATCCGTATTCCATACAGACGGGAAGCACGTACGGCCTCAGCAATCACCGAATTGTCCGCATCTGCAAGAACACAAACAATGTTTGCACCTGCCTTTGCGGCCATCTCCACCTCCATGGTCCCGGTGTCGGCAACTTTCATATCTGCAACAAGTATGGTATCCGGAAAGCGATCCCGCATAGACCGGATTGCCTGCATTCCCTCACTTTTGATGAGGGGTGTCCCTATTTCAATCCAGTCAGAACCACCATCAATAGATTCCTGTGCGATCTGCAACGCCCGTTTGAGTTCAAGAATATCAAGTGCAACCTGCAGAACCGCTTTTTTCATAATTAATGATGTAACTTGCAGGATGCTTAATAATTACGAGAGTTGATCGTTTGTTGCCGGATAAAAATCCACATCTCATATCCTGTCACGGTAACGATCGATTTGAACAGTCCCGTTTGTGGATAACGGTAAAGAAATTATTCCTTTTTGAACTCCTCAAAAAAAAGAATATGTTTCATCTCCTTTTTCTTTACGATATTCATATCAGACGGGAAACCTGAGGCAACGAGAGAGACCAATGTATAGTTTTCCGGGACGCCAAGCAGTTCCCGTATCATCTCGGCGTACGGCTTCTTTTCCCCCGCCACCCAGCAGGAATTGATCCCATGTGCCTGGAGAGCAAGAATAAGGTTTTCGGTAGCTGCGCAACAATCCTCAAGATAATATTTTTCTTTTTTTTCCCCAAAAACCGCAAAGCACAGCGGAGCTTCGGCAATAAATTTTCCGTTATCCGTTGCCTGGGCAATCTTGCTCAGCATCTCCTTGTTTTTGATGACACCAAACAGCCATGGCTGAAGGTTCATTGCTGTCGGTGCATGCGCAGCACATTCAAGTGCATCTTTAATTACCAGATCATTCACGGGATCCGGTTTGAAATTCCGAACACTATGTCGGGATTTAATGAGAGTTGTTACAACGTTCATACAACGGAATGGGAAATTGAGGTAATAAAAGGTTGCGAAGTGTTTAAAAAATGAGCAGAGGTTATTTTTTAAGATAAAATACCAAGGCGAAAAGTAAAGTTACTCCCGCAAGGGTTGCTTCAAAACCCGGGGCTTTTGTAGGGATGGGAGAGGGGAATTGCGTGGCCGTTGTTATCGGGATTCCAGTTAGGGTAGGTGTTGGCACCGTCGTACTTTCAATGGTTTGCGTTTGCACACTGGTAGTTACCTGGGTTATGGCCAGTGGTGGTGTCATGGTAGTCTGTGTGGGCAGTGTCGTCGCTTTCTTTATAAGCGGGTTCTGACCCTGATTGAGTAGATTAATGGGTATGCTTATTGTTTTGCCTACTACCTCGTAATTATCCTTCATGTTATTTATGTTACTTTCTGCCCAGAGGGTATAGGTTCCCGGAGGATAGATGGCAGGATCACCCATATTCCAAATAGAACCTGTATAAAAGGGCCTCGTGGTAACCGGGATATTTACAATTGATGTCGGGGTTCCTCCTGCATTGAGTAGCGAGGAGTAGATCGCACCTTCCGGTGACTGCACTTTTATGGTAATGGGAGCGGGTGTCGACCGTTGTGATGCTATCTGAGCCAAGTTTGTATCTATCCTGAACTGTATATTGTCGCCCGTTGGAATCCAGTTGAGTTGTTCATCGACAAGGATGGTGGTATCTTCAACTTTTAAAATAAGTTGCGGATCTGCAACCAGGAATGCACTACCATCTGCTTTTCCGGCACTGTTGAGCCGATACCAGTTGCCAAGATAGCCGTCAAACTCGGAGGGGCTGACCATAAAACTGGTGATCCTGCCTTTCAGATCAATCGCTTGTGTCGGTGAAGTTGTGGAGATATCAGCTGCCGAAGCCCACCACCCAATCTGGGTATCAGGACCCATGGCAGCAGATATGTCGAGCCCTTCTTCACCAATGAATACGGTATTACCCTGTTTGATCGTGTTGATAGCTGCAGACGCCGGATCTACACAAAAAAGGAGGATGCAAACCAGAACGATAAGGATTGTCGTACCCTTTTTTATCATCATAATCATCCATCCTTCTTACTGATATATAAAAATGAACATAGGGATATTTTTAGCTCTGTCGAATCCGACCTTAATGAAGGATCATTAGTATCGGGGATTATAAAAAATGTCAGATACGGTTGAAATCAGGCATGTTTTGGAGCCTATTTGAAAGATGATCTATTCCGGGTGCAAAGAAGTCTCCGTTTGACAAACGGAAGATCTCATTTTTCGTTCCGCGGGAAATGTGTCAACACCGGTTGAAAATTTTGTTAAAAATGGGTGTTATAAGGAAATACGCATTTTAATCAGGAAAAACCTGTCAATTTAACGGGTTTTTAAGGTGTCTTTTTTAAGTATTGGGAGGTTGAGAATGGAAAAAACGGTTGGAGGGGGTATTACCTAGAGTTATGGAAAGGGACTGTTGGGGGGGTGGTTTTGACAGGAGTCCCGGACTTTTCCAGATAATGTCTTCGCACCTAGTTTATACATTCACGAGTGATCCGGTCAAAATTTTCAAAAACACGTCTTCCTTCGAATGTGTGGCTGACTTCAGGGTGCCACTGGAGCCCGTAAATATGCTTATCGGGAAGTGCAATCGCTTCTGCACTACAGATCAAAGAATGCGCGAGACAGGTAAATCCTTCCGGTATCCTTGATACCTCATCGGCATGTGAAGCCCAGACATTGATCTTTTTTGGATACCCAAAAAGAATATCATCATGCTCGCAGATTTCTACCTCAACGGGGCCATAGCCACCACGTGGTCCCTGTTGAATGTCACCGCCGAATTTCTTTGCAATAATATGAAGCCCAAGGCAGATTCCCAGTACCGGCAGCCCGAGATCGAGATATTTGAAGGAGTTGCCTGCTCGTTCTATTGTGGGGCCCCCTCCGAGAATGATCCCTCTGCATTCACCGGAAATCTGTTCCGGAGGGATAGAATTGGGGATCATGGATACATCAATTTCCAGATCCCGTAGTGCCCGGTGAATAAGGTGATTGAACTGACCGAAATTATTAACCACGAAGATGGGAAGCATCGCAATGATATTTGTATTTTAAATCCTATAAGACTGTTCAGCAATAAGCCTTGACTGCAGCAAGTATTGTTTTTCTTATAGCATCAGGGGAGTGCCCGAGGAGGTAGGCAAGACACATTGCACCACCGGCACCCATTCCTTCCTTTACTTCGCCGATACAGTACCTGGCAAGGCCTGAATGGCCGATATCTCCAAAACCCGGATCGAGGTAGAGAATTTTTACTCCGATCTGTCCGGCAATCTGCTGGACATTTGCCGAAGGATCGTCCCTCACATAGGACGTAGTGACCACATAGGGCAGGGATCTTCCTTCTGCTTTTATGACCGCACTTACCGCAAGCATCTGGGTACCTCCAGCCAGGAAAAGCTCTCCGGAATAGGTCTTTGCGATACCGACAGCAACTGGCATCATGGGATCCCCGGTATACCGGATTATATCGAGAGGCGAGGTAATTGCGTCTGCTTTGATCCTTCCGAGCGCCTTCTGGCAGATTTCTTCTTTTATCGTTACCGGGTTGTTTACAAAACTGCTGCTTACCGATGCTTCATATCCCAGTGCCCGCATTACGCACAAGGCTGTAGTGGTTCCTCCGGGAACGCACTCTCCAAGAACCAGAAGATCGCTGCTTTTTGAGAGGAATTTTCCAATGATTTCTCCCTTCAGTACAAGGTCCTGCGTATGGGGAACCGCATCACGGAACCGGGGATCATCACCCACCATACCATACACATCAAGACAAGGAACGGTTGGTGTGTGGCGGAGACCGGCATTGATAAACAGCGGTTGTATACCGCACAGTCCCATCATTGCCCGGGTAATTGATGCCGGGGTTGGGCAGCCGGTCGGGGTGTCTGGTCTTACCGGATGGCTTGTAATAGCACCCCAGGTAACCAGCTCCGCATCAAGCACCGGGGTGAGAAGGGTCTTTTCCGGGGTTGCCCCTGCACCGGAAACTCCGGGAACGGTGGAGAGGAGCGTATTGCCAAGGATACCACAAAAAAGGGGGTTATTAAAAGTAATATCTGGCGTTTCTGACAGGAATCCCATGATGATCAACTCATATATTTTCTTTTCACATAAGTTTGAAGATATCGGTTATTAAAAAAAATTCCACAACGATATAATAGTTCGGTCACCAGAACAGCTATGCACATGTTTGAAATTGAACAGCGATTACTCGATAAAGGTATATCTCTTGATGATATTGTCGCTGCAGCTATGGAATTATATGTCTCCCATGGGATGCAGGAGGATGAGGCAGCGGTGGAAATCAAGCGAAAAATAATAAAATATCTTAATGATCCAAACGTATCCTCATTGCTCCTCGGGGCAATCCTTCTTGAAGACGAGCTTTTCCATAAGCGAAAAGATTCAGAAATTGCTGATGATCCTGTTTTTCTGTTAAGTGATGAAATTATCGGAATGGCGATCGCTGAGTGCATCGGGGGGACTTATGCCCGGTTTGAGTTTACCCGGTATGATCAGAAAAAACCCGGAATATTATCAAAACTCGGACCATTTCTCGATGATGCCATAGCAGGATTGATTGCTGGCTGCACCTCACGCTTATATAGCGAATGTGTATGAAAGCTCTCATCTCCCTGCTCCAGTTCACTACAATACTCCCGCTCGGTAAACCGCAGGATCTCAAGAACTTTGCCCGTCATTCTTACATATACCCGTGTGCCGGTTATATTATTGGCGGGCTTACTGCACTACCGGTTTTTTTCATTGCAGACCGGACACTTGCTGCCGCTGTTGCCATAGTTTGTATTTTTCTGATTTCAGGTGCCCATCATTTTGATGGATTGCTCGATCTCGGAGACGGCCTTATGGCTCATGGAGACCGGGAAAAAAGAATCAGGGCCCTGACAGACCTCCAGGTTGGAGCAGGAGGTATTGCTGCAGGAATTACTGTAACAATTTTGTTGTTTGCAGGACTGCAGGCATCCTCATCCATCATTATTGCAATACTCATCGGCGAGGTCTGTGCAAAATTTTCTATGGTGCTTCTGACGACATATGGTAATCCGTTCCGGGAAGGAATGCATAGTTATCTTCACCAGTTCTCGAAGCCATACTTCCCATTCATTGCAGCGCTGTTCTGTCTGCCGCTTGTCTTTCTTCCGGTTTCACCCCTCAAACTTGCTGGCGCCGCTATCACGATGGTGCTATGCCCGGCAATTCTCTCTGTCATTTCAAAAAGGCTGTTTGGCGGTGTTAATGGCGATATCGTTGGTGCCTCAAATGAGATTACCCGTGCATGTGTAATCCTCGCCATTGCCCTCATCTGATTTTCCGTCACAACATCATCTTTTATAACCAGATTCCCTCATTACTGTTTGATGCGTACGAATTTTGGCATTCACATGAAAGGCGGGATTATCACCGAAAGAGATGCGGAGTTTTGTACTGTCCGCATAAGAGCACCTGCAGGTATTCTGTCCGTAGAGCAGGTGCGTGGGATTGCAACCATCGCAAAAAAATATGGGTCGGGTACTGTTCACTGCACTACACGTCAGACTATTGAGATTCCCCATGCCAATCCAAAATCACTTAAAAAAATCGAAAGATCTCTGGAGAAAAACGGCACACCAATAGGTTCAGAAAGAGATGAGATTGTCAATATCATAGCATGTCCCGGTATTGAACGCTGTAAATTTGCGAATATCGACACGATAGGTCTCGCAAAAAAGATCGATCATAAATTGTTCGGTAAGGAAATGCCAGTTAAAATGCGGATAGCCATATCAGGATGCCCGAACGCCTGTACAAGTCCAATGCTAAATGAGATCGGAATAATGGGACGAATTCGCCCGTTGAGAACTGCAGGACTCTGCACCGGTTGCGGTACCTGTGTGGAATATTGTAAGGAAAACGCCATTATCATAAAAAACGGGATTTCAATTCTCGATCCTGCCAAATGTGTCCAGTGTGGTGTTTGTATCCAATCATGTCCTTTCGATCTCCTGAAAGCAGAACACCGTCATTACCTTATTCTGGTAGGGGGAAGACGGGGTCGACACCCCCGTATCGGGAGGGAACTGCTCACCCTGGAAAGGGAGGAACAGGTTATTTATGTTATTGAAAAAATTGTAAACTGGGTTTATCGTCGCGCGTGGAGCGGGAGGTTGCTTTCTGAACAGCTCGATGATCTCCAGTTTGAAAAATTCCGTCAGGAAATGTTACACGAGGTCTCGGAAAAAACTGGCACGCTCTGATTTTTTGCAATTTTTTAAAAAAAAATTGATCTCCCGACCATCGGATTACCCAAGCAGTTGTTGCATTAAAAAAAATAATCTGATGTTAAAAACCCGGTTCTTTTTTTGAAATTTTTTTGAATAAAGAACTCTCGCACCTCTGGAAAGTGTTGTAAATTAGGGTAGGAGGGATGGCCTTCACTAAGTATCACTTTTTTTTAGTAGAGGCCTCTGAATCCCTGGTTCTCGTCATCATCACAATCCAACGACAACCCATCTCGGATAAGAGCATTAAACATCATAGCAGCGTTCATCAGGGAATCATCATCAGCAGTTCCTTTCTTGAGCTCCGACAGCACCTGTATCTGGGGGGAGGGGACAAGTCGTTTTCCTACCCAAATCCCTTTGCAAAACCTGCAGTATGCACAATGACTATAAACGGAAATATCGCCATCGGCACATGTCACCGTAACCCGGTTCTTCTTTTCATCACGCTGAAATGGCAATGTCTTCATAGTGAGAAGGTATTCAAGCATCTGATATCATAGTGTCGATGCAATATTTTCATCGGAGAAACGGATTTTCTGAATCGAAATAATTTATATAGATGGGTCTCATATATGTAATACTCGCATAAACTGACTGTAAGCGGACAGTCCCAAACATTTTGGAGGAAAAAAATGGCATCTGAAAAGCCCCATATGAATCTGGCTGTTATCGGACACATTGACCACGGAAAGTCAACTCTGGTTGGAAGAATGATGTTCGAGACCGGTGCAGTACCTGCACACATCATTGAAGGTTACAAGAAGGAGGCTGAATCCAAGGGAAAGGCAACCTTTGAATTCGCCTGGGTTATGGACAACTTGAAAGAAGAGCGTGAACGGGGTATCACCATTGATATCGCCCACAAGCGATTTGATACGCCGAAATTTTATTTCACGGTTGTCGACTGCCCGGGACATCGGGACTTTGTCAAAAACATGATCACCGGTGCATCACAGGCTGACGCCGCAATTCTTGTCGTTGCAGCCCCTGATGGTGTTATGGAGCAGACTAAGGAACACGTCTTCCTCGCCCGAACCCTTGGAATCACCCAGATCATTATTGCAATCAATAAGATGGATGCAGTAAAATTCGATGAGAAACGTTTTAATGAAGTCAAAAAAGACCTCTCAGATCTCATCAAAATGGTCGGGTATAAACCTGATGAGACACTTTTCATACCAATCAGCGCACTGGGCGGTCAAAATATCAAAGTAATCAGCCCGGAAACACCCTGGTACAAGGGCCTTCCCATGATCACGGCCCTTGACACATTCAAGTCGCCAGATAAACCAACCGACAAACCACTTCGCCTGCCGATTCAGGATGTTTACAGCATCAGCGGTATCGGTACTGTTCCTGTCGGTCGTGTTGAGACGGGGATAATGAAAAAGGGAATGAAAGTGTCATTCATGCCCGCCAACAAGGATGGAGAAATCAAGTCCATCGAGATGCACCACGAAGAAATCCCCCAAGCAGTCCCTGGTGATAACGTCGGTTTTAACGTACGGGGTATCGGAAAAGGAGATATCCGCCGTGGCGACGTCTGCGGACCCGCAGAAGCACCACCTACCGTTGCCGAAGAATTCACTGCACAGATTGTGGTACTCCAGCACCCGAGCGCTCTTACTGTTGGGTACACTCCGGTCTTCCACTGTCACACCACGCAGACAGCATGCACATTCATGGAGCTCAAAAAGAAACTCGATCCTCGTACAGGTCAGACCAAAGAGGAAAACCCCACCTTCCTCAAGACCGGGGATGCTGCGATTGTTGTTGTCAAACCAACAAAACCGATGGTCATTGAGACGGTCAAAGAGCTCCCGCAACTTGGCAGGTTTGCCGTCAGGGATATGGGTACAACGATTGCAGCTGGAATGTGTATTGCCATTCAGGCAAAACAAATGAGATAATTTTTTTGGGAGAAAATAACATGCAAAAAGCCAGAATTCGCCTGACAGGGACTGATTTTAATAAAGTAGAGATGGTCTGTGATAAAATCCGCGAGATTGCAGAACGCACAGGCGTAAATCTGGCCGGTCCGATTCCGCTCCCAACCAAACGGTTGGTTGTACCGATCCGCAAGAGCCCTGACGGAGAGGGAACTGCCTCCTGGGACCGCTGGCAGATGCGCATTCACAAGCGCCTCATCGATATCGATGCCGATGAGCGGGCACTCCGTCAGCTCATGCGCATTCAGGTGCCAAAAGATATCGGTATTGAGATTGTATTAGAGAGTTAAAGGTGCGGCGTGCAGCAGGCCGCTGAATTATCTCAGAAAATCAAGCATTTTTTTACTTTTGAAAGACTTTTTCTTTTAATTTTTATTCTTGCTCTTTTTATTCGGTTCTGGCACCTGGATCTCAAGTTGCTTCACCATGATGAAGCTATTCATTCATGGTTTTCCTATGAGTTGCTGACAAAGGGCACATGGATGTATGATCCCAGTTATCATGGACCTTTTCTCTATTACGTCACCGCCGGCATGTTCTCTCTTTTTGGAGATTCAGATCTTGTTGCGCGGTTACTCCCTTCACTCTTTGGAGCCCTTCTTATCCCACTCGTATATTGTATCTATCGCATTGGATATATCGATAAGAAACAAACTCTTTTCGTTGCTCTCCTTCTTGCTCTTTCGCCGGATATGGTATACTTTTCCCGCTTCCTTCGGCATGATATCTTTATGCTCTTTTTCTCGTTGCTTCTCCTGGTCGCCATCCTTTATTATTTCGAATATGGGAAATCAAGATATGCGATTATTGCAGCGATAGCGTTGGCCGGTGGTCTCAGTTGCAAGGAAGAAATGCCGGTCATTCTTCTCATCTTTGCATCATTTTTCATCTATACAGTCTGGCGGGGAAAATTCAAACTCCCTAACGATTGGAAATATGATTGTATTTTCGGAGTATTCATTGTCATTGCGATTATGAGTGTTCTGTATTCCGCATTCGGTTTCCATATCGAAACACTCATTGGTCAGAATTTTGCGCTGAATACTACCGGCTGGTATAAAGCCATTGAGCACTGGAGCGCAATGCATAACCAGCAACGATTAGGAGGACCCTGGTTCTACTATATCCCGCTTTATTTATTGTATGAATTACCGATCTTTATCCTTGCGATGATCGGGACGGTCCAGTTCCTGTTTAAAGATTTCGATAGATCGCTGTTTGTCAAACGATTCAAAAACTGGTTAATATATCGCGGTTCTATGCTCCCAACCGCTGAACTTGCTTCAATATCCCTGCAGCAGATTAAAACGCAGAAACCTGTGAATTCCAAATCTGATACGTTCTTCGGATTTTGCCTATACTGGATGATCATGGTGATGGGCTTCTATGCATTTTTCGGAGAGAAAGTACCATGGCTGATCATCCCCCAGCTGCTCCCGATGTGTTTTGTCGCAGTGTATAAGCTGAACTGGCAGAAGATGGTTTTTGCTCTCATAGGCTGTCTGTTCCTCATAGCCATGACGTGGCATGTCGCATTCATTCCTGCTGATATCAATGAACCAATCGTTCAGGTGCAGAATTCTGAAGATCTTCGGGACGTCATGCGGATTATGGATGCTTCTGACCGTGTTGTTATCGCATCACAGAATTATTGGCCGCTCCCCTGGTATTATCGGGGTGATCGATGGGATAAAATCAAATTTTATGGTGATATCACTGATGAACAAACACTTACCCAGGATAACCCTGGGGTAATCATCCTCCACGATGCTGCTAGTTTTCCATCCATTCAGGGGTATGATAAAAATACCTACAAATTGGCTTACTGGTTCTCGTTCTATGACAACGAAAACCGGTTGATCGATTATTATCTTCACCGGGATGGCACAATGGGAAGTATCAATATCGATGTTTTTACCCGTCAAAGTGGGTCATGAACAATTGAATTTTTAGGGATTTCTCATTTTTTTGGTTCTTCATCCTTTGGAGAAATATTCAAAAAAACTTGAATACTCATTGGAGTTTCACATCGGCCGTTTCTGGGGATTGCAAGGGTTCGAAGGATGTTTCACACACCACCTCCATAGTTATCATGGGTTTTGCCGGCATTGTTCTTCAAATCCATGATAGGAAAGCAAGTATTGAAGCAACAAAATGAAGAAAACAGGAGATTTAAAAAGGAATTACCCGAGTTCGTCCCATCGGGACCGTTTGCGATAGATGAGTACACCTACTACAACCAAAATAACTGCGACTACCCCTAAAATGATAAACATTGTGCTGTTAAGTTTGGGGATAGGAAGGCTGAATCCCGAAGATAGCTCTTTTTGCCGGGCGAGTGCATCGGTATAGGATTCGTTGGCCTTTAAAAATGCATCCTGGGCCTTCTGTCGGGCCTGCGCATAATTACCCCCGGCAATATCGTCATTTGCTGTGGAGACATAACTTACTGCAACTTCACGCTTGGTAATAATGGTAGAAAGTTGCTGGTCATTTGCCGTACTGGAGTTACCCTTGAACCAGGCAATTATGGCATCGACATTGGTGATGGGAACCTGAGCTGCTGCAACTTCGTATACTGCCCAAGCATTGTCAAGTGCAGTTTCCCCATCCTTAATGGCAGCGGTTGCTGCAGTGAGATCCGCCTGGGCTCCTGCATACTCATTTGATGGCCGGGAGCGGGCGGAGTCAATGTTCTGCTGTGCCTCATTATATTTTATCTCCGCCGCAGAAGTGTCGATGCCCAATGCAGACTTTTCATCGATATGCGTCCTGTAGACCTGGAGTGCTTCATCAGCGGAAGCAATAGTTGAGGCTACTTCCCCGGTGTTGATAACCAGTGCTGTTTTTTCAACTTGTGAAGCGGTATCAGGTCTGCCATTTGAATCATATTCCGTAACCCTGATCACTGTTTTATTGGAAGTCTCAGTCACTGGTGGTGCAACTCCTTCCAACGTAGCCCGCACAGACACCTCGTCAGCTGGTTTGTAACTCAGCTCAAAACCGCTGATCGCAAGGGTACGTCCTCCCTCAACCGGCCGGATATTTTCAGCACCATTTACAATGATCGTGTACGTCCATTTTGGGTTATCCATATCAGTGAAAAGCCGTATCTCGCCTCCTGAAGGAAATGATGTGGCATCAATCTTGAATTGAACCGTTACGGGAGTACCGGGTGTCAATGACCCTGAAGGATCAACCGTTACCGATTCTACAGCAATATCAGCAGACACGGCCTGAATACACACAATGAGAAATAGTAAAAGAACAGTCCATTTCATTAATCCCTTCATGGTAAACCTCACTCGAATAAAGGATCTATGCCCTCTTCAAACATAGTTGATTTTTTCTCCTTGGACTTAATAACATCTTCCTTGGTCTCTTTGGCAATATCGAGAAGCTCTTTGATTCTTGGTGCATTTCCAACAGTTGCCAGCATCACTACTGCCGCAACATATTCGCTGTTGACCGGGTAATCCCCACCCCGGACCTCTACCCCCGCAATGTTCTCCTCGACCCAGCTTTTCGCTTTCTCAACACCCTTGCGATCCATTTCATCTGGTGGACCAGCGAGCAGAACCAGGGCTCGCTCTGCTGTCGAGTAGTCACAGGGCAGGGTGAGCCGTCCGAGCATCGCCCTTCGTACAAGAGCAACAATTTTTGCGGACTTATCCTCACCAAGCAGGACTTCTTCGTTTGCCTCCCGCTTTCCGCCGATCTTGTCCTTTAGATTTCTGATGATACCACGTTGCTTCTTTGTGTGTTTGCTCATCACCTCACTGATTGCATATCCAACAGAAGTGATCCCCCCTCCCCGTAGCGTGTTGATAATTTCACTTGAGTCAACAACCATCTCACCAACGCCCATTTTACTGACTTCACCTGCCCGGAAAAGTACTCCGAATCTCCTCACCACTTCATTATTAAGGCGCTGGAATGCACTTTTTACACTCTCGCCTTCATTTTTCCAGGCGCTGTTGTCAAAAATAAAAGTATTATCACACTCATTTACCAGTGTAGTCAGGCTTCGGGCTGCATTGTAGGAGTAAAGTCGTCCTTCTTCCGGTGAAGGGATAATTCCCAGTGCATAGACCGGTTCACGGTATATACGTTTAAGATGCCGGGCAAGTACCGGCGATCCGCCGGATCCGGTACCACCTCCAAGTCCGGCTACAATGACAAACGCGTCCACATCATGAGTACCTCTGATGTCTATGGCGCTGATAATGCTGTCAATTTCATCAGCCGTTACACGGGCCCCGGTAACATTGTCGGTACCTACACCATGACCTTTGAGCATGGTTTGCCCGATAAGAATCCGGTCTTTCATATCGACATTTTTTAAACCCATCAGGTCGGTTCGCGCGGTATTGACGGCAATCCCCCTGAAACTGTTAGTTCCGAGCTTTTTATCCTGCTCGATAAACATATCGACAATTTTACCGCCCGCTTGACCAAAACCTATGAAAAATACGCGCATCTTATTGACACCCTCCAATGGGCTGAGAGATAATTACTTTCTTTTAATTCTCTTTAAGTCCTTTTGCTGTTGTAATCGTTTATTTCGACAATACAAAAACTTTCTTATAATTTCTCCGAGGGGATTACACCAATTTGCAGTAAATATACGGAGCCTTTTTCATTTCGCCCTGAAAAATACTATAGAATACTCATTATGAAGATCGGCGTAATCGGAGGGGGGTTGACAGGGCTTGTTGCTGCCCACAGACTGGTGCAGGATAACGAGGTTGATCTTTTTGAAAAAATGCCCTACCTCGGAGGCTGCCTGTCATCCTATAACGTAAACGATTACTGGATAGAACGGTATTATCACCATTGTTTCTTCGGGGACAACCGTCTTTTTGCACTGATGACCGAAATGGGGCTGATTGACAAACTTGAATGGAAAACGGGTACCACTGGTTATTTTGCCAGTAATAAGATCTATCGGTTAAACACCCCCCTTGAAATCCTGTTATATCCGGAACTCTCCCTTATGGATAAAGTAAAACTTGCCAGACTTACCTTCAGGGCAAAAAAAACAGATCTTAAGACCCTTGATGATATCCCGGCTGAGCAGTATATTATAAACCATCTTGGAAAAAACATATATTCATCATTTTTTGAACCACTCTTGAAGAGTAAATTTGGGGAACGGAGAAAAGAAGTTTCGGCAGCTTGGTTATTCAGCCGGATCGCAATTCGCTCAAATCGTGGTGTTTCAGGGGAACATTTGGGATACATGAACGGGGGATTTCATCAACTTATCGATGCACTCGAAAATTCAATTGCTCTCAACGGTGGGATTATCCGGAAACAGACCCCGGTCTCATCTATTTCTCGCAAGAACGGGGCGTGGGAGGCAAATGGTATCCTTTACGATACAATTATTTCCACAATACCTCCCCAGGAACTCGAGAGAATAGGTGGTCCATCACTGCCCCCCATCCCATACCAGGGTGCCGCATGCATGACTCTCGCCCTTGAACGTGATGTAACTGGAGGTATTTACTGGCTTAACATGAAGGACACATCTCCTTACGGTGCAGTAGTAGCCCACACAAATTTTATTCCGTTTAACCGATATGGCGAACATATTGTGTACCTGGCATCCTACTTTACCGGCACAGTTCCACCACTCCTTGACTCCCGGATGCTTGAAGATTTTTGTACCAGGTTCTCTGTCACAAAGGATGAGATCCACTGGTACAAGATGGCAGTTGATCCCTGGGCTGGTCCTGTATACACAACGGGATACCGCAGTCTCATCCCTGCTTTTGAACAACAGGGAATATTCATGGCAGGGATGTTTTCCACGACAAATTACCCGGAAAGAAGTATGGAGGGATCCATACGAGCAGGATCCGAAGTAGCGGAGTGCCTCATGACCCGGAGTACCTATGGCCGGACCTGAAGTGACCGTAGTCATTCCTGTTTTTAACGACCTTCACGCACTCGAGAATGCAATTCCCCGATCCATTGAATTCCTGTCCCGGATTACGTATGGGTTTGAACTGATCATCGCAGAAGATGGCAGCACCGATGGAAGCGCTGACTTTGTGCGCCAGTACGAACAACGTGATGCCCGTATTCGACTTCTCCATAGTGATGAACGGCTGGGTCGGGGTAAAGCACTCAACAGGGCAATTTATGAGGCCAGAGGGAACATCGTGTGTTACTACGATGTTGATCTCGCAACAGATATGCAGCATCTTCCCGAGCTCATAGAGGCTATCCGTGAAGGGGCAGATATTGCAACCGGATCTCGGCTGATGCCGGGAAGTGACACCGTGCGAACCGGAGGTCGGGAGATAGCAAGTCGTTCCTATAATTTTCTGGTCAGAATTTTTCTTGGAAGCAGGATCTACGATCACCAGTGCGGTTTTAAAGCATTCAACAAAGAACATATCCTTCCTGTACTCTCTGCCATACGCTCAAGCCACTGGTTCTGGGATACCGAGATGCTCGTCCGTTCCCAGCGTAATGGAGCACGAGTCCGTGAGTTTCCGGTGCGCTGGCGGGCAGGGAAAGGAACAACGGTAAAAACCAAAGATGTTTTTGAGATGGGCTCATCGATCCTGAGGTTGTGGTGGCAGATTCATGTATCGAAAAATTAGCGCAATTGTCATTCCGACTATTATCGCCATTGGTATCGTCGCCTATATGCTCTACAGGGTCTGGGATAATCTGCTCATCGCCCTCCAGAATAGTATTCCTGCATATCTTATTGTCGGTACGTTGATCTGCCTTGTTGCCTGGTGGTTACGGGGATGGCGTTATCACATTATTCTCAGGAACCTCAGTTACCAGGTCAGTACTACAGCCTCCACTGCCTGTATTTTTATCAGCCAGACGGTCAACCTGATAGTTCCCGCCCGCCTGGGAGATTTTGTGCGGGTCTTCATCCTGAAGCATGAATATAGTGTTACCTATTCAGAAGGAGTTTCTTCGCTGGTTGTCGAACGGGTTTTTGACATATTCACGGTGGCACTCCTTGGTGCTGTAGCAGTATTCTTTGTGGTCAATGTACCGGCATGGTTCTATACGCTTATTGTACTGCCGCTTATGGCGGGTGTGATTTTTTTTGTCCTGTTACTTTTTGGAGGCAAATTTTCATCGGAAAACCGATATATCGCAATAATTCTGACAATCCTTCATGAAATAAAACGGGCGTCACTTTCACTGAAGGCGATCGTAGTACTTGGGATTTCTTCGATGGTAATCTGGCTCCTGGACATACTTGTCTGCGTTACCGTCGTAATGATGTTCCAGCAGCAGATTCCTTTTGCCGTTATTGTTCTTGCAATTGTCATTGGCAATCTTGTAAAAGCTATTCCTCTCACACCCGGTGGCGTGGGAACCTATGAAATTTCTCTTGCAATAACATTCGGGCTTGCAGGAGTTGATCCTGCAGTTGCAACGCTAATCGCCGTTATTGACCATCTGCTTAAAAACCTTGTAACCCTTGCGGGTGGGATCGTCTCGATCTATTACTTCGGGGACTGGGTCATCCCAAGCATCCGGACCGCCCTTGATTCAAAATTCGGGGGAGGGGATAGTCCTGACCGTTGAGCAGCAGGTTTTTTCCGTTATAAGCTGGCTCGTTGTCCTTACCCTGCTCCAGCTCACTTTCTACCCGTCGCTAAAAAAAACATTTAAGATCTTTGCATTTCCGGTCTCATTCTCCGCATCACTCCTTGCATTCACTATTCTTTCCTGGTACTGCGGACTTCTCCGGATACCTGTACAGATTGCACTCCTGCCATTTCTGGCACTTTTTTGTTATCATATCTATTACCGCCACTATTCTCTCGCCGATCTCAAGTCAGAATGGCGCTGGGAGATGTTGTTCCTCATCTGTTTTTTCCTCATGCTGGACGTGAGGTTTGTCAATCCCACCATATCATATGCGGAAAAATTCATGGACCATGCATTTCTTGCATCGGTGATGCGAAATCCGGTAGTACCACCACTTGATCCATGGTTTGCCGGAGGGTTCCTGAATGTCTACTATTATCTTGGATACTGGATGTTCGGGTGTCTCGGTATCGTCACCGGAGTACCATCAAATATTGTATTCAACCTTGCCCTGCCAACGATCTTCAGTCTTGTTGCGATCAACCTGTACGCAATAGGGACTCTTCTGCTGGAAAAATTCCGGTGGTTACCCCTCGTTGTTCTTTTTATCCCAAATCCATCATTTTTTTATCAGATTGTACAGGGAAAGGCATTGAATACCGTTTTATGGGATAGTACTCGAACAATTACCAATACTATCAACGAATATCCTCTTTTCTCATTCATCTGGGGGGATGTCCATGCTCATGTGGTCTCACTCTTCAACCAGGTATTTTTGATCTTCTTACTTGCCTATGCCTATAAACGGTGGGAATCCCTGGAAAACCGGGCAAAATGGCTTGTCAGTATTTTTTGCGCGCTCAGTCTTGGCTCCATGCCGTTGTTCAATACCTGGGATGTTTTAATTTATGCTCCTATTATGCTCCTGTTCGGGGTACTGATACTCTTGAGGGTCAGAAAGAAAACCAACAGTATTTCATCCTGCTGGCACCTTTTAGCAGTCCCGCCACTCGCCATCCTGTGCTATCTTCCGTTTTACCTCCAGTTGAAGACGACCACGGGCGGTATCTCAATCGTTCATACACCCTCGAATCCCCTAGAGTTCCTTCTGGTGAACGGTCTGTTTATTGCAATTTTTTTGGTGGTTCTCTCGCACGACATAATGAAGCGACCGTATCTTCTCCTCGCAGTGATTCCGTTTGTTCTTGCTGGCTATGTCGCTGCCGCAATTGCAATAATCCCGCTTATCTATTTCATCGCACGGAAACACCTGCATATTTCTGATATCCTTGCCAGCATTGGACTTATAATTTTAATATTCTGTGAGATTTTCTATCTCAAAGATAACATGGGCGAGACCTACTTCAGGATGAATACTGTCTTCAAGTGTTATCTTCCCGTATGGATCCTGCTTGGTACTGCCGCAGCCTTAATGGTCGGGAAATGGCTGTCTCAAAACAGGTGGATACCGGTTATTTCAGTCCGGAATACAGCCATCATTACAGCATGTGTGGTCGGCATACTTTTCGTACTCCCGTTTGTCGTCCCCTTCAATCCGAATTATGGGACAGAGACCCTCGATGGACTTGCGTATCTCCAAGACTCGCATGCCGGGGATGCCAGCGGTGTAACGTACCTCCGGACAATACCGGGAGACTATCGGATTGTTGAGGCTGAGGGGGGAGACTATACATATTACTCGCGGGTTTCATCGTTCACCGGGATTCCTTCAATTATTGGTATGCCGTTTCATGAGTACATGTGGCGGGGTGATGACACAGGCTGGTTCAGCACGCGACTGGCTGATATAAAATCAATCTATGAAGACCCTGAAAAAACTGTTGAGCTCATGAAAAAATACAATGCCACCCTTCTCTATATAGGTGATAGCGAGCGCGAGCGTTATCGGGTAAATATTTCAGCAAATGGTCTTGAGAGAATATATTCTGCTGATGGAACGGAAATATACCGGTTGTCAGGATGATGGGTATAAGATACCAGTAAACATAACTGGGGGTTATTTTAAAAACTCATGGCCAGTCCTTCACAAACCTTTATTTCCGCTCCTGATAAAATGATATGGCTACATCATTGCTGACTGATGAGTAATGAAGGAGCATTCTACTCCTGAATGAGGTGAGTTATGGCAAAAGGTTACGTAAAAACGCAGGCTCCGGACGAGCTTCAGAACAAGGCGCTTGAAGCCCTTGAAGTTGCACGGGATACAGGTAAGATCAAGAAAGGATCCAATGAAGCAACAAAAGCCATTGAGCGCAGCATCGCTCTGCTCGTATTGATTGGGGCAGATGTGGAACCAGAAGAGATTGTGATGCACCTTGGACCGCTCTGTGATGAGAAGAAAGTTCCGTACATCTTTATCAACAAGCAAAACGACATTGGCGCTGCAAGTGGTCTTGACGTTGGCTCAGCCGCTGCTGCAATTGTAAAACCCGGCAAGGCAAAAGAAACGATTGAAGATCTCACCAGGCAGCTGACAGCGCTGAAGGCGTGAGGATTCTCCCATGGCAGACGATGCAACGCCAGCCGAAGTGATCGAGGTTGTTGGCTCGACCGGTATGCACGGTGAGGCAATGCAGGTAAAGTGCCGTATCCTCGAAGGTAACAATAAGGGACGGATAATTACCCGCAACACGGTCGGTCCAATCCGCGAAGGAGATATTGTAATGCTCCTTGAGACCGAACGCGAAGCAAAGAAAATGTCGAGGCGGTGAAGGGTAATGGTTGAACAACATCCATGCAGTTTCTGTGGCATTCAGCTTGAACCAGGTACCGGCAAGATGTACATCAGAAAGGACGGCACCATCTTTTACTTCTGCAGCACCAAGTGCCAGAACAATTACAAGCTCGGAAGGGTTCCCCGACGGGTTCAGTGGACTGCCGCAGGGAAGAAGGCTGCAAACAAGGAGTGAGATCGCAGATGGACCGCACCTTTGTTATGGTTAAGCCTGATGGGGTTCAGCGGGGTCTTGTGGGGGAGATTGTCTCCCGGTTTGAAGCAAAAGGGTTGAAACTCTTGGCAGCGCGGTTTGAGGTGCTCCCTGAAACGCGTGTGACAGAACATTACCGGGAGCATCTCGCAAAACCATTTTTTCCTTCCCTGAAACACTATATCATGGGGGGACCCTGTTTTCTCATGGTCTGGGAAGGCAGGAATGTGGTCTCGATAGCCCGTAAAATAATTGGTGCGACCAATCCCCAGGAAGCAGAACCCGGTACTATCCGGGGCGATTCCGGTATTGACATCGGCCGGAACGTCATTCACGGTTCCGACTCGCCAGAGAGTGCAGCCCGCGAGATTGCAATCCACTTTAAGCAAAATGAACTGGTTACGTATACGCGGATAGATGAATCCGTAATCTACGAATACTAAAATCTCTTTTTTTCTGGCTTATATGCAAAAATTCCTTTATTGTGATTATTGTTGAGAACGGGAAAATGCCTGTTCTCCTAATCGGTGACTAAATCAAAAAACAACCCGCACACCGTGCCTCGGAAAGGCCCTGAAGCGGGGGTGCATAATGCCGAGGACGATTTTCATGGTGCGGGTGAACCGAATCGATTCATGTCCGTTTCTCCAGTACCCTTTTTCCCGCCGTTACAGGCACCAAAATAACTATTACTCTTTGACACTGCACTATGCTTAAGGGAATACTGACCGTGAGGAAGTGCAATTTTAATTTTTAAGGGGAATGCAACAACCGATGTCCTTATACGAAAGCCAAAAACAGAATAGCAGCCATATTATCAGAGTGTGCAGTGCACAGATCACAAGTGCCTGGGAAGATCCGGAAAAAACGATGAGAAAGGCGGAAACATTCATCCGGCACGCTGCTGATTGTGGTGCAAAACTGATCTGTTTTCCTGAACAGTTTGCAACCGGCTGGGATCCCCGACCCTGCAAAAATATCCAGGATATTCACGGGAGCATAATATCCTCCCTTCAGGCATATGCAAAAGACTACAGGATTGGTATCCTTGGTTCATTTCGGGAAGCACATGACCCTCTTCCAAAAAATACTGCAATCGCCATCGGCAGGGATGGAAGGATTCTTGCAAGCTATGCAAAGATGCATCTGTTCTCTCTTTGCCATGAACATGAAGGAAACTCCCCAGGCAGGAATCTTGGCATATTTACTTTTGATTCGCTTACCTGTGGTATTGCAATCTGTTATGACCTCCGGTTTCCTGAACTATTCAGGCTTTATGCCCAAAAGGGGGTTCATGCAGTTTTTGTTCCGGCAGCCTGGCCCCAAAGCCGCATCAGGCACTGGGAGCTGTTCATCACGGCACGGGCTGCAGAAAACCAGATGTATATTCTCGGGGTGAATACCACAGGAAAGACCCCGGTCGATCTCTACTCAGGTGCATCGATGACTGCAGATCCCAACGGGACGATTATCAGTCGTGCAAACGAAACAGAGCAACTGCTCTTTTCAGATATCGATCCGGGAGAGGTTGAGAAGACAAAAAGCACATTCCCGGTAGAAAAAGACCGCAAAGACGCTCTATATCATGCACTTCTTACCGGGGAAACGAAGTAAAAATAAAAAATGGATCTCAATGTCCCTTCTTTTATAAACTGATGGAAAAATACCTGGAGAATGCCGTTTATCCTCCGAGAAAACGCACTCCTATATGTATCCAAAAGACCAATACAATTCCATGTACCATCTCGTGTGCGTCAACTGTGGAGCCACCTATCCCGCTGACGAGATCCTGTATAATTGCAGAAAATGCGGCCATCTCCTTGCCGTAAAATATCCCCTGGATGAAATAACCATAACAAAAGCGATGTGGAAAAGGAGGCCGCTCTCGGTATGGCGATACCGTGAACTGCTCCCGGTCCGGATAGATCCCATTACGCTGCAGGAAGGAGGGACGCCACTCTACCACTTAAGAAAGCTTGGGCAGGAAATGGGTCTTAAACATCTTTATGCAAAACACGAGGGCATGAACCCCTCCGGTTCATTCAAGGATCGGGGTATGACGGTCGGTGTCTCCATGGCACTCCAGTTGGGGAAAAAGAGTGTTGCATGCGCAAGCACGGGGAATACCTCAGCGAGCCTTGCTGTCTATGCAGCAAAAGCAGGGATCCCGGCTGTTGTGCTCCTTCCGGCGGGAAAAGTGGCGGTGGGTAAGGTAGCACAGGCACTCATGCATGGCGCTAAAGTGATCTCAATCCGTGGCAACTTTGATCGTGCTCTTGAGATGGTGCATGATCTCTGTCTGTCCCACGGACTGTACCTGTTAAATTCCGTCAACCCCTATCGCCTCGAAGGACAAAAGACCATTGGGTTTGAAGCGCTCGACCAGCTTGGTGATATCCCGGACCGGTTTGTTCTTCCCGTTGGAAATGCAGGGAATATATCAGCAGTCTACAAGGGATTTATGGAGCTGCAGGAACTGGGTTTCATGGACCGGTTACCGATGATGACCGGCATCCAGGCCCAGGGGTCAAGTCCGGTCGTACGGGCAATCCATGATAATCTTCCTGAAGTAATCCCGGAGCCGAATCCTGAGACCGTTGCAACAGCGATCCGTATCGGGGCACCGGTCAATGCAGAAAAGGCCCTCATAGCCATCAGAAAGACCGGCGGACTTGCTGAATCCGTCACCGATGCAGAGATCCTGCAGATGCAGCGGGATCTCGCACGAAAAGAAGGAATCGGTGTTGAGCCGGCATCAGCTGCTTCAGTTGCAGGTGTACGAAAACTGGTGGAACAAGGTATGATTGACCGAAATGAGCGGATCGTCTGCGTAGTTACCGGGCATCTGCTCAAAGACCCGGATACGGTGATAAAACAATGCGAACCCCCGACGGAGATCAATGCAGATCTGCCATCGCTGCTCTCTGCATTGCACTTATAATCGCGCTGGCTGCTATCCCCTCTGGGGGAGCACTCTCAGCTGATTATCAGATTTTCCCCAACGGAACAGGGTACAGGGCATCGATAGAGATCGCGGACTCGTCACGGTATGAATTTGTCGATTACGGTATGCTCGGCGAACCCGCACCTCTCACGGTAAGAGAAATACAGCTGTCAGGTAATTGTTCTCCCTGCCGGTTCAACCAGACCGGTCCTTCGTTTACAAGCAATGTCATGGCATTAACATTTGAACGAGGAAATTATACCGTGTCGTATGTCTCGCCCCTTCGTGATAATCACCTTCAGGCATCCTTCAAGAGTCCCTATCACGTCAATATTACGCTCCCGCAGGAATTCGATGTTCAAAACCCGCTGCTTGCCGGAATCAGTCCTGGTGCCAATGTTACACGATACCCGGATAATACAACCCTGATCCAGTGGAATAAGACGCTGTCAGTAGATCTCAGGTTCTATGACCAGGATCGCGAGACTCTCCTGTATTTTTTCCTGCAATTTATGGGGATCATCGCTGTTGTGATGCTGCTGCCGTTCCTGTTGACTATGAGAAAGAAAGAGTGAAGAGCAGACGTTCTGGGATCAGTAATGAGAAGATGAAGGATTACTCCTCATTACTCAGAGCCCGGACCGTGCGCCAATACTCTCTCACACAAGCGTCTTCTGCGGAATATTGAGATGCTTTTTTGCAGCAGGTGTAACTTCCCTTCCCTGAGGAGTGCGTTTTAAGAACCCGATCTGAATAAGGTATGGTTCATACACATCCTCAATAGTCCGTACCTCTTCCCCAACCGATATCGCAATGGTCTTTGCACCTACAGGACCCCCGTTAAAATCTTTGGCAATAACGAAAAGAATACGCCGGTCAAGTTCATCAAGTCCAAGCTCATCGATCTGCATCATCTGGAGTGCTCTTGCAGTAATCTCGCGGGTGATAGTACCATCCCCTTTGACAATTGCAAAATCCCTTACGCGCCGCAGCAGACGGTTGACAATCCTTGGCGTCCCCCGGCTTCTCCTGGCTATCTCATCTGCACCGTCAGCAGTTATCGGGATCTTCAGGATTGATGCGCTCCTTATGACAATCTTTACGAGTTCCATGGAAGAATATAAATCAAGCCGCGACAGGATGCCGAACCGGTCCCGGAACGGGGCACCCAAAAGGCCTTGTTTTGTTGTTGCCCCGATAAGGGTAAAATGTTCGAGGTTCAGCTTAATCGAGCGTGCACTCGGGCCTTCACCAATCATCACGTCGATAAAAAAATCCTCCATTGCAGGATACAGAACCTCCTCAACTACCGGGTTTATCCGGTGGATTTCATCGATAAACAGGATATCTCCCCGTTTTAAGGGGGTGAGAAGTGCAGCAATATCCCCCGGTTTTTCAAGCACAGGGCCTGTCGTGGCCCTGATCTCAGCACCCATCTCGTGGGCAATAATATGCGCAAGTGTGGTCTTGCCGAGACCCGGTGGTCCGGAGAACAGGAGATGGTCTAAGGGTTCATCACGTTTCTGAGCAGCTTCGATCGCTATCTTCAATGTCTCTTTAACCTGTACCTGCCCGACGAACTCATTCAGCCGGGCCGGCCTGATCGTAAGATCTTCTCCTTCTTCTATGAGTGGTTCGGGTGAGATAATCCTCTCTGTCATGGTATTAGCGTTCCTTCATTTTTACGAGTGCGGCTTTAATGAGCTCCTGCACTGTGGGGGTTTTCATCGTAACGGCCGCAGCATTGACTGCATCTCTTGATTCTTTTTCTGAAAACCCGAGCGAGATAAGTGCGCTTACTGCATCGTGAACAGCCGGGCTGGCCCTGCCGGTATCCCCCATAACCATAGTCTCGCTGACTTTCTTCATCTTGTCCCTAAGTTCAAGGATAAGCCGTTTCGCACTCTTGGTACCGATTCCGGAGATTCTGGTAAGAGCCTTCTCGTCCTCGTTCAGGATCGCCATGGCAAAATCTTCGATTCCGATCTGGGAAAGGAGGTTCATCGCGATCTGAGGACCTATCCCACTCACTCCTATCAGGATCCTGAACATCTCGAGTTCACGCTGGTGCATGAAACCGTAGAGTGTAATCGCATCTTCACGGACCGCCATATACGTGAAGAGTTTTACCGGTTCTGTCATATGCACCAGCATCTGAAGTGCGGGCTGGGTTACCTGCACCTGGTACCCGATACCCCCGACCTCGATTACCACCCACCTGTCCCCCGTCATGACCGGTTTACCATGCAGATGTGCGATCATTGTACTATCTCAGGATATGGATATGACATAAGGCAATCGAAAGGGCATCAGCTGCATCATCGGGAGTGGGAATTTCATCCAACCGTAGCAGTCTTTTAATCATCTCCTGCATCTGGCATTTATCCGCACGCCCGGATCCGGTGATCGCCTGCTTTACCTGGTTCGGGGTGTATTCAGCGATAGGGATAGTCCGCTGTTCGGCGGCGAGAAGGATGATTCCCCGTACTTCACTTACCCCCATAGCCGACGAGATGTTCTTTGTGAAGAATAGTTTTTCAAGAGAAACGTGGGATGGCCGGTATTTCTCAAAAAGTGCTCCGACAGTAATATATATTTTCAATAATCTCTCTGAAGCGCGGAGATCCTTGCCCGATGTTTCTATACATCCATAAGTGACCATCCGTATGTCCCCCTGAGTAACCTCAATTACTCCATAGCCCAGTCGCGCAAGTCCAGGGTCAATCCCGATAACAATCATTCAGCAGAGCCTCCTGAACAGGTATATGTAACTCCTGTATTATACGGCAAATGGTTGGCGGGGTGAAGGTGCCGGTGAAATCGGGATCTGCCTGACCCCACCAAAAACATAGACCAAAAAAATATTTAAAAAAATTTATTTCATTAATCCAAACGACTTCAGCGTCACATCCGTGTTCACAGCACCAACATGATACACAACACCCTCTGACAGCTCGTTAATGACCACTTCTGCTGGTGAAAAAAGGGCAGTGTCGATCTTGTAGAAGTCGTACCCTGCTTCCTTGAAGATGTCGTTGAATGGCTTGCCGTATCCCTTGGACTTGCTGCTCGGGATCTTCTCAAGGTAGTCCTTGATTTCAGGTGCATTCATCGTGAGATTAATCCTGCCATGATAGATGGTGGCGTCGTTGGTGACACCCATGGCGAGCTTTGCACCCCTTACCGGGGGGACGGGTGCAGTTCCCATGGCGGCGATGACCTTCCGGGTATCAAATCCGAGCTCGTTGAGTTTATAGATTGCAGTCTCAACGCAGCGTCCTGAAACCTGGATTGAACCAACCATTGAAGATGTAGGAGCTACGACAGCACAGACATTTGCTACATCCACATTGCAGTCTTCTGCAATTTTCGTCATGACTTCTGCGTTCGGAAGGTGATCACTCTCAAGGCAGATAACTGCCCAGTCAAAATCGTCCTCGTATTCAATCACTTCAAAAGTATGCTTTGGTTTGAGAGAAAGTGCCCGTGCCGGTCCGCTGCCCATCGCAAAATAGTTGCCGACTTTTACCGTCCATCCTGCCTTCTGAGAACCAAGACATGAGATTGAGGGAAAATCCGTCATAACTTCTATGAACGGCATGGGGAATTCCCTGATGTGTCCCATCCGGAAGTTGACCTCTCCCAGTCCGCCCATACAAATCTCGGTGAATGCACGGCCAGCTGCATAGCCCCCGGGGGTACTTACGCCGCAGTCCACAATGCGTGCACCGTTATCCAGTTCATGGTAGGTACAGTTGAATTCCTCTGGTATTTCGGCTAAATTCTCAAATATCTCCAGTGCCAGTTCATTAACACTCAACATTTACAAAAACCCCTGCATCATAAGAGAGGGTTTGAGAACAGATAATATTTTTCAAACTGATCCGGCGTCAAGCGAGATATTCGATGATCTTTGCCGGGTCGTACCGCAGGGTGATTATCCGGGTTCTGCCTTTCCCGTCACGGTACTGCAGGTTTATCAGGCGCATCGCATCCATTTTTTTTATGATTTCATAGAACCGGGTGTAGCCGATTGACAGTGATTCCCTGACAGATTTGTACACGTCACCGGCATTCATCTCATGTTCTTTTGCACTTCTTTCTGCAAAGGATTTGAGAATCAGCCGTTCTTCATCCTTGAGCGTTTTCAAGGTATAGGAAAGGTGAAGGTATTTTGAAACTTCATAAGCACCGCAGATATCCTCCCTTCCGATAGAGCGCCTGGCCGCACGTTCTGCACTAAGTGTTGCCCGTTTTAAAAGATCAATTCCCACACGCAGATCCCCGCTTTTTAGGGTCTGTTCAACCACGAGGTTGAGCAGGTCTTCGCTCAAAACACCCTGGAAAAGACCCTGCATGACCCTTGCTTTCATTATTTCCTGGATTTCAACAGTATCATAAGGGGGGAAATAGATCTCAGTAGGACGAAAAACCGATGCAACACGGGCATCGACAGCGCGGGTGAGGTCCACATCAAGATCACTGACTATCACGATCACACCTATCCGTGTCCCTTCGTACGTCTCATGGGACCGGAGCAGGGTATAGAGCACCTTGTTTATCTCGTTTTCGTAAAGGAGATAATTCGCATCATCAAGTGCAACAAGCAGTACAATCTCCTCTTTGACCAGGATGCGGGCAACGGCATCAAAAACCTGCTTAAAAGATGTGCCTGATGATGGGGGGAGATGACCTGCGAGCTTTTTGTAAATCTGTGATATGATCGCAAATTTAGTGTTATCGATCTGGCAGTTTATGTACACCGGCACAAGCTTTTTTGTTGTATCCTCGATCTCTGCAAAAAATTTCCGGATACTTGTTGTCTTTCCCGTCCCGGGCAGCCCCTTGCAGACAGTATTGAGGGGTCTTCCCCCGCGAAGGCCGGGACGGATCTGGAATGCCAGCTCGCGCATCTGGGTATCCCTGAATTCGAACTGCTCGGGAACGTAATCAATCTCCAGTACTTCGGGGTCGCGGAAGAGTGTTTCATCCCACATCAGCAGGTTCTTTTTCATCTCACTAACCTCTACGCCATCGGTATTAACTGCATTGGATTATTTCCGGATAAAAAGATTGGTTTCCCGTTTTTGTCATATGTTCTGGATAACTTATATCTTCATATAAAGGAAAAGAACGAGTCGGGTGCGGCAGATGATGAAAGTTACCCCCACTGAGATCTGTGATGAAGCAGGGGTCTGATGCCGCACAACTCATGAAAACAGAAAGTCCAGGAAATCAACGGCATTTTTTATCCCCAGTCCCCCGGAGCGGGCTGCATGTTCCGAGTACCGTTCCGTTCCATCCGTTCCTTTACCAACAACAACGAAGGGGACCGGATCCCTCGTATGCGTCTGAACCCTGATCGGAGTCGGGTGGTCGGGGAGCACTGCAAGTACACCGTCAAACTCTTCAAGGATCAAACCTGTTACATCATCCACCCGTTCGATCGCGCGAACTTTCTCTTCAATATTCCCCAGATGTCCTGCTTCATCCGGCGCTTCAATGTGAAGATAGAGGAAATCAAGGTGTCTGATCGCATCGAGGGCATAATGTCCCTTCGCGTCATAGTCTGTATCGAGGTAGCCGGTAGCACCCGGTACGGTAATCACTTCCATGCCGGCACACGTAGCGATCCCGTTTAAAAGGTCCACAGCTGATATCACACCGCCTTTCTTCCCGTACTTTTTCTCAAAGGGGGGAAACGCGGGTTTGTGCCCGCCACTCCACGGCCAGACCTGGGTCGCGGGAGGTTTGCCGGATTGTTGTCGTGCACAATTCACCTTATGTTCGAAAAAGATCTCCGAACTTTTCTCCATACACTGAAGGAGCAGGCCGGCATCCCCGCCTTTCGGGAGATAATCTACAATGTTCTTCCCAACGATGTCATGTGGCGGGGTGGAGGTGGCTCCCTTTCCGTCACGTACAACGAGCAGATTGCGATAGCTGACTCCCGGCCTGAACATCACCCCGGGGATCCTGTTTCCGATCGAGGATAAAAGCTCGGCACCCTCGGGACTGGAGATATGCCCTGCTGAGAAGTCTGCCATAATCCCGTTTTTCACGGTCACCAGATTACAGCGGTATGCTACATCGTCAGAGTCAAGATTGACTCCCATGCTCACCGCTTCGAGCGGTCCCCGGCCGGTGTAATACATTTCCGGAGCATAGCCAAGGATGGACATATTGGCAATATCGCTCCCTGCCTCATAGTCATCCGGAATTGTCCGTAGCATTCCGCATGCACCGTTTTTTGCCATCCTGTCCATGTTTGGTGTTTTTGCATATTCCAGGGGAGTTTTACCTCCCAGTTGCACGAGGGGTTCATCCGCCATGCCATCACCGAGAATAACGATATACTTCATAGGAATCAATGCTTTTGACGATCTTTGGTATGCCTGTGCGCCGTCATTGTAAGTACTGCCGTTCCGTAAGCATCGCTCTGATTGCGACCCTCACGCTCTCCCGTGAACCGATCTGCGGCTTCCAGCGCAATCCTTTGATCCTGTCTATTGCAAGCTGCATCTTCGGCACATCCCCGACCCACCCACGTTCACCACCTGTGAACCTGAACTTCGTTAAGGGGAGCTGCATCTCTTCTCTAACAATCTCTGCAATACTCTTCACATCAATCCAGTCCTCTGATCCGATATTGAACGTGTTGACCGTATTACGGGAATGGCCGACTGTGAAAAGCATCGCCGCAACACACTCGTGCACTTCAAGGTAGGATTTGGTCTGTTTTCCGTCGCCGAGGATCTCAAGTTCGGCCGGATTCTCCTCAAGTTTCCGGATAAAATCATTGATCACCCCATGGCCACTTCGCGATCCGATGATATTGGCAAACCGGAATGTCCATGCTTTCATACCAAACGAGTGGCAGTACGCAGAGATCAGCGCTTCACAGGCAAGCTTGCTCGCGCCGTACACTGATATGGGTTCGAGGGGAGTATAGCTTTCCGGGGTCGGGATAACTGTTGCCTCTCCATAGACCGTAGATGTAGAGGTGAACACCAGTTCGGGAACATCGTGCTGGCGCATGGCTTCGAGGACACGATATGTTGCCATAATATTATTCTGCATGGTCGGGTCGGGGTTCACAGCACTCTGGCGGACATCGGGATCCGCCGCGAGATGAAAGAGCCGGTCCGCTCCCTGGATAGTATCCTGCCACCCTTCGCCAAGCAGGTCTTTTTGCACGAACCGGACATTACAGGAATCAATATGCCGGGAAATCGTTTCCTTCTTCCCGGAACAGAGTGAGTCAATAACCAAAACCTCGTTACCCTGTGCAACGAGAGTATCAACAAGGTGCGAACCGATGAACCCGGCTCCTCCTGTCACGACATCAAACATCACTACATAATATGTCATCCATGCTATAGGATTACTGTTATGTTCATAGGGATCGATCACGGCACAACTGCCATGCGTTTTGCCGGAGAATCGGGAGAGTTCAAGATCTCGCGGGAGGCTGCATTAGAGTTCTCTATAGAGGATCTCTCGAGGATTTGTCCAATCGATAAAATTGAAGGCATTGCCCTCTGTTATTCGATGGGAGACAATATTTCGTCAATCACGCATATCAGCAAAGTGAAAAATCGTGGACTCGTCAGCCGTGATGGCGCCGGGAAGCATATCGGGGGTGGGACAAGGGTTTTTGACCAGGTTGCAAAGAGCGGGATCCCTACGGTTGTCATCCCCGGTCTCCACCGCGGGTCTCCTACCGATCCCCGTTTCAAGGTATATTCGCACCAGTCAAGTCCTGAAAAGATCGGAATTGCCTACGAAGTCAGCTGTGCTCTTGGTGATGATGTTGTTGTTTCTGATGTAAGCTCCAACACCGTGACACTACTTATCTCAGCAGGAAAACTGGTAGGAGCTTTTGACGCCTGCATCTTTGCACCGGGTAGTCTTCATGGTGCACTCGACGTGGACGCGATACGAAGAATCGATGCTGGGGAGTGTACCGCAAATGAGGCTTTCCAGCATGCAGGAGTAAATTTCTCCCTTCCGGAAAAAGAGCGCATGCGGTCTGTTGCCATGTTTACCGCTATGGAATGTGCAGCGCTCCTCTTGTTAAACACCCACGCAACAGTAGCTCTTGCCGGCAGTCTTGCACCAGTCATAGCTCCTGAAGTAAAAGCACTTCTTGGTTGTTATGTAGCAGTATTTGATGAATGGTGCGCATCAAGGGGTCTGGTCAGGATCGCTCACGATGTATTCTGCGGGAAAAAAGAAATTCTAGGGCTTGATGTAGATCTGTAGATTTATATCGATTAATCATGTAAGATTATTGGGGATTTTTCTTGAGAGAGTTACGTATCCACGGCAGGGGCGGACAGGGTTCCGTCACTGCTGCTGAACTTATTGCCGTCGCTGCATTCGAAGGGGGCGTCTTTGCCCAGGCCTTCCCGGCATTTGGTGTCGAGCGGCGGGGGGCACCAGTCCAGGCTTTTGTACGATTCGATAACAAAATCATCCGCAAACGGAGTCAGGTCTATGAACCGGATTATATCATTGTGCAGGACAGCACCTTAATCAAAGACGTGAACGTGTTCCAGGGTGTAAAGAAGGGAGGCATTGTGATTGTGAACACGGAAAAAGTTCCTGACTATAAGGTTCCGGAAGGGGTGAAATTGATTACTATCGATGCAACAACCATTGCGTTGAAGACAATCGGACTCCCCATCACCAACACATCACTTATGGGGGCTTTCGCTGCTGCAACGGGAGAAATAAAATTTTCCGCGCTGGAAAATGCTCTCAATCACCGTTTCCCAAAGGAACTTGCAATAAAAAATATCGAAGCTGCCCGCCAGGCGTTTGCCAAAGTAAAGGAGGACGCATAATGTCACTGGCGGTTGGATGCAGGGCGCGACCGGGGAAATCCCGTGACAACAAAACCGGTTCGTGGCGTGTCTTTAAACCGGTCTTTGACCGGGAGAAGTGTACCCAATGCGGGTTATGTGTGACGCTTTGTCCCGAGGGATGCGTCCATGAGACTGAAGAGGGATTCGTGGCCCCTGATTATTCGTACTGCAAGGGATGCGGGATCTGCGCCGAAGAATGCCCGGGTGAAGCGATTGAGATGAAACAGGAGGAGAAGTAGATGATGGAGATAACTGAAGGGTCACATGCAGTGGCAGAAGCAGTCCGGCTCTGTCGTCCGC